>Ga0335072_10001325_pt1 | contig 40409 bp, 24 predicted proteins | sample Lox_Sample_21_FD_206725 | JGI IMG/M metagenome (GOLD analysis project Ga0335072, IMG submission 206725) | Soil microbial communities from Loxahatchee National Wildlife Refuge, Florida, United States - Lox_Sample_2.1 | ecosystem: Environmental > Terrestrial > Soil > Wetlands | place: USA... | reverse complement strand
CGTAGCGCGACTCAATGACTTTCGCCCCAAATCCGAAATCGCCAAGGGAACATCCGGCACGTATGACTCATCTTCAAAATCCATAAGTCCGGATTTTACGTTGTTCAGCGGGACGACACCGATCTTGTTTACCGATCCCGCCGATGCGGCAACCATCTACGACACGCCTGATGGCGCACTCAACCCTAACTACTCAGGCACTACTTACGACGGTACTGGGGTAAACATCGGCATTGCCGGTGATTCCAACATTTCGCTTACGGATGTTACGAACTACCGGCTTGCCTTCCTGGGCGAGACAACAACCAACGCCAATATTCCGACAGTCATCGTGGATGGCAACGACCCTGGGTTGAATGGCGATGAGCCTGAAGGGCTTTTGGATAACGAGATTGCCGGCGGTCTCGCGCCCAAGGCGAAGATTTACTTCTACACTTCGTCTGACACCGATCTTCAGTCTGGTCTTTTCGATGCCATTTTCCGCGCCATTGACGATAACATCGTCAGCATCCTCAACATCAGTTTCGGCGCGTGCGAGGCCAACCTAGGGGCCGCGGGCAATGCGGCAATACTTGAAGCCACTGAGCAGGCAGCCGCACAGGGAATCAGCGTCGTTGTCGCGGCAGGCGACAGTGGATCCGCCGGATGCGATTCCAGTGGGTCGGCCGCGGCTCAATACGGCTTGGCCGTCAACGGGCTCGCATCCAGCCCGTATAGCATCGCGGTTGGTGGAACTGACTTTGACGTTCTCGCCGGTTCCTTTGCTACCTACGTTTCGGATACGACAAGCGGTTCGGCTCCGTATTATGGCACAGCACTCCAATACATTCCCGAAAGGCCGTGGAATGACTCGACCTCAGTCAACACCTCGATCGCTGATAACTCGCCGTTGCTGATCGAGGGCTCGACGAATGTGATTGCAGGAGGAGGCGGCGCAAGCGCGGTATACTCCAAGCCCGCGTTCCAGACAAACCTTACTCCGACAGATACGGCTCGCGATTTACCCGATGTTTCTTTCCTGGCAGGTAACGGTCTGTATGCCGCCGTGTGGGTTGTTTGCGCCGACAGCCCGGACTATGGCGCAGACTGCCAGACCTCCAACGGTCAGTTCGTAGATGGAACCCACTTCAGCGGATATGGCGGAACGTCTGCGGCAGCCCCAACATTCTCTGGCATTCTTGCGTTGGTGGAACAAAAGACCGGCTCGCGAATCGGGCAGGCTGATTACGTTCTATATCAACTGGCCGGCTCAAAATATTCGACTGTCTTCCACGATGTTACGGTTGGAGATAACTCCGTTTACTGCCTGGGCGGTTCTTCCGGCTGCAACGGCAGCAACTTCATGACTGGGTTCGACGCGGGGACGGGTTACGATCAGGCCTCTGGCCTGGGTAGTGTCGATGCCGCCAGTCTGGTCAACAATTGGAACTCGGTCGCCCTGACCCCTACTACAACGTCACTCTCAATCGATGGATCCACGGCCCCCGTCAATGTAACTCACGGTACCACTCTCACATTCAACGTGGGTGTCACACCAGCGAGTGCGACCGGGGTTGTAGCAATTGCTGACACGGCCAATGAGGTCTCAGGCGGACCTCAGAATGACGGCCAACTGCCGATCAGCCTGACCGCGAGTTCTGGCTCGGCAACTTACAACGGACTTCCGGGCGGAACATACACAGTTTTTGCGCGGTACGGCGGCGATACAACCAATGCGGCCAGCACATCAACGCCTGCAATCAGTGTCACGGTCGCTTCTGAAGCCAGCAGCACGGCGCTGACGGTTTCGGCTTACGATCCGCTTACCGGGAAACCGACCGTTGGTGGCCTGTCCGCAGTGCCATACGGCGCCGAGATGTTCTTGGATGCGCAGGTCTATGGGACTGCAGAAGGGATAAACAATACACAAGGCATCGCGACCGGCAGTGTTGCTTTTGCCGACAAAGGAACAATGATCGGCCAGGCTGCGATCAGCGCATCGAACACAGCCTCCTATCCGTTCATAAGCTCTTCTTCATTCCCCGCGTATTCAATCGGCGGACATAGCATAGTCGCCAACTATGCGGGAGATGCCAGCTATAATGCAAGCTCCAGCGCAGCCGTTTCTTTCACGGTGGTGCAGGCAGCCTCCACGGTTTCGGGCGTCGCATCGGCCGCTTCCATTCCTTCAGCCGCATCTACAACCATCACCGTTACCGTGGCAACTGACAGCGTTGGAGCGGCACCCACGGGGGCAGTCACGTTGACTGCAAATGGAAGTACCCTGGGTGTCTTGTCGAGCCTTGTGGCTGTGGGCGGAGTACCCGCTGCAAGCCAGGCGAAGCTTACCATCCAGGGGATTCAGCTCGCAGCGGGCGCCAATACAATCACCATGGCGTATAGCGGTGATGGCAACTACTCCGGGTCAACTGCAACGGTGGTCATCAACATCACTCCATCGAAGTTTACCCTTGCCAATAGCGGCTCCATCTCTGTGATGGCCGGCGCCGATACGGGGAATACTGCGACGATCACAGCATCGCCCACCAACAGCTTCGTGGGAACTGTCAATCTCACTTGCGCTGTTACTGCTGAGCCGGCGTCTGCTGTAAGCCCAGCTACATGCACGGTTCCCTCGAGTATCAGCATTACCGGCTCGGCGTCCGTCCACGCCACGCTTACGGTGAATACCACAACTTCTACCACTCTGGGCGCTTATGCAATTACAGTGACAGGAACTGACGCGGCAACGGGAACGATTACCGCGAGCACGACCGTAAGCGTAACCGTGACGGCTCCCCCGGCCAATCCCGGCTTCACGCTCACGAACACCGGTAATCTCACTCTTTCGCCAGGGGCGACTTCAGGAAATGCATCCACCATCACTGTCACTCCTTCCGGCGGGTTCGCGGCCGCGGTAAGCCTATCCTGCGCGGTCACTACGAGCGTCGCGAACCCCAATGATCCGCCCACCTGCGGTATCCCGTCGAGCGTAAGCATCACGGGCGGGTCGGCAGCAACGGCCACTCTCACCGTGAGTACAACGGCCGCCACAACGGCTGCACTCACGCGATCGATTCGCGGAATTGGCCCGTCAGGCAGTGGGGTCGTCCTGGCCGTCGTACTGCTGTTTAGTCTGCCGCGTCGTTGCCGCCGCTGGAGTTTCTTCGCGGGATTACTCGCCGTTGTGGCTCTTGCTTCCGTCGCGGGCTGTGGAGGCGGTGGAAATTCAGGTAATACAAATCCCGGCAATGCCGGGACCACGGCGGGAACTTACCTGGTGACCATCACAGGGGCATCAGCCGGCGTCACTACGCAAACAACCACAGTTACCGTCACAGTCAATTGAAAAGTGTGAGGTGCGGTCGGGATCGGAATTCATCTCTTTACGAAGTGCAGGTTCCGGCAGAACGCAATGAATGAATCCACGAGGTATGAGGCGATATGTCAATGAAGATAGCAACTCTCTTGAGCATAATTTCACTTCTTCCCATGGGCGCTGTTTCTCAAACCAAGCCCGTGACCGGCCGATCGCACCCAACCCCCGCACACGCATCGCCGCAGCCTGAACTCAAGGACCGAACGCCTGTCGAACGCCTGCTTCTGCCGCATCTCAATGCGCGGCTCGCGTCGATTGCCGGCGTCAAATCGGTGCAGCCAGAACCCCTGACAGCGCTCCAACAGAATTCCGCAGCCGCGACTCTGCCCTACTTCGGGGGTTACCTGGCCGCACCGTTTTATCCTGCACGGCTTGAGCCATCCTGTGTAACTGACCCATATAACTGCGGAGTATCTGTCGAATTAACGGCCGACTTCAATAAGGACGGCAAGCCCGACATCGCGGTGCTGCAGTTCGACGGTACATTGAACATCCTGCTCAACAACGGCGCGGGAGGCCTGTCGGCACCAGTGTCGTATCTCAATCCGAATTATTCAACGACCTCCATTCAGCAGGGTTTTGCGGTAGATGTCAACAACGATGGTTATGCCGATATCGTCGAGTTCGATAGCAGTAACGAGGCCCTGATTGTGTATCTCAACCAGAAAGATGGAACCTTTGGCGCCGCGCAGACATTTGACCTCAGCCAGAGCTACGGCAACATCGGCTCTATCGCGATGGGCGATGTAAATGGCGACGGAATACCCGACGTCGTAACGCTCGCAACCAACGTAACTTCGCCCACCAGCACCAGCATCACCGTACAGTCATATATAGGAACGGGCACTGGCAGCTTCGCGACGCCCGGAGCAAATCTTACCCAAACTATTACCATCCCTGCGCAGGTCCAGATTCCGGCCAACACCGGCATCACCCTGGGTGACCTGAATAAAGACGGCAAGCTCGATGTGGCCATGGACTTCGAGGAACAACTCACGCAAACTACGGGCGTTGTCGTCGCCACCGTTGCCATTGGCGATGGAGATGGATCATTTGGCACGATCAACGTCAACAATCCCATTTCCGTTCCGATACAGGCTCAACCTGGACTCCCGTTCCTCTTTTTCTCTACCGCGGGCGTGCAGATTCTGGATTTGAACAATGACGGCAATCCCGACCTTGCGATGGATTCATCCGGCACATTGTATGTGGCGCTTGGAAATGGTAACGGCGGGTTTACTTCGACTGTGCAGACCGCCAATTTTGGAGTTCCGACTCAGGTGGTTTACGAGGATGTGACTGGAGATGGCATTCCCGATGCGGTCATGGATCTCGGCCTCCTGAACGTGCTGGTCGGAAATGGCGACGGCACCTTTACGCTGCCGACGAACGGTAACTCATTCATCATCGATGGCGGTAGTCAGCAATCGATCGCGTTGGCCGACTTTACGGGCGACGGCAATCTCGACATTGCGCATCTCGGTCTCGACTACAAGCAGGTGTCGATTTTCGCCGGAAACGGAAAGGGCGTATTTCAAGGCACGCCCGCGCTCTCTTCAACGACCGATTCGTTCTGGAGTCCTGAAGAACTCGAGATGGAAGCCGCAGAAGATGTCGCAGGTAATGGTCTCACGGATCCGTTGTTCGTCGACTATACCGGAACGTCGCCCTATATTGTTTCCGGCTTGAGCGACGGAAAAGGCGGATTCAAGTACGTAACGGCTCTCTCCGCGGCGGCTGTTCCGACCCTCGCATATCTTCAGCCTATCGCGGCAGATTTTAACGGCGACGGGAAACAGGACATGCTGATTGTCGACGGCGCGGCAGGTAATGATCTGGCGGTGGCGCTTTCCAATGGCGATGGAACTTTTCAAGCCCCGGTTCAAATCTCCTTGCCCTCGCTGGATTGTGCACTCAATTATGCGGCTACCGGCGATTTGAAAGGAAATGGAAAGGTTGACATTGTCGTCACCTACCCAGGCGATGCATCGTGCGGGGGCACCGACGGAACGCCGTCGGGCTACTTTGTTGCGCTCGGCAACGGTGACGGAACGTTTGCGACTCCCGTATTCACGGCCAGCGGTAACGAACTCTATTCGGCAACGATCGCCGATGTCAATATGGACGGCAACCTCGATCTGATTCTCAACGACGAGCCATTTGACGGCGCCGGAAGCTTTGCCGTCGATTTGCTTCCCGGAAACGGCGACGGTACCTTCGGCGCGGGCTCCGCAGTCTTTTCGAACTACATGGTGAGCCAGGTGGTGGCGGGTGACTACAACCAGGACGGAAAGCCGGATCTTATCCTGTTCACGGAAGGTGAGGCGACATCGACTAACTTCTACGACACAGCGGGAATTGTGCTTCTGCCTGGAAACGGTGACGGTACCTTCGGAGATTCCAACGTGCTTGCCACGGGGAATTTCTTCCTCAATGGCACTCTGGCCGACGTGAACAACGATGGAATCCCGGACCTGATAGCGGCGCTCTACCACACCACCGGTCAACCGAATACCTATTACGGTCTCGCAACGATGCTGGGGATGGGCGGCGGCAGCTTCGCGCCTCCGATTAACGAACTCGAGTCTCTCGACTCAACGCTTCCGGTTGCGGGCAACTTCATTTCCAATAGCAACGCACCCGGAGTTATTGTTTCCACTGCTTACGGCACGGCAGTCTTCGTTGGACAAGGCGGAACGACCCTCAGCCTCTCCGCGTCTGCCGCCTCCGTCGCCTTTGGGCAAAGCGAGACGCTTACCGCTACGCTCACACCTGCACTCTCGGGCCGACCGGCGCCGACTGGCACGATTACTTTCTATGACGGGAGCACGCTGCTCGGATCGGTTTCGGTCAGCGCCTCCACGGCAACGTACTCCGCCAGCGCACTCGCCGTAGGATCGCACAGCATAACCGCGGTCTATAGCGGCGACGGCAACTTCAATCCCAATACTTCGGCTGCAGCGAGCGTAACCATTACTTCTCTTGCCCCCGCGTTCACGCTATCTGCCAACTCCGGCTCCGTCAACGTAACGGTCGGACAGGACGCCGAGGCAACGCTCACGCTTACCGCGAATGCCACATTCAGCGGAAACGTCAGCCTCACCTGCACTGGTCTTCCTACCAACGCAAGTTGCAGCGCCAATCCGAGTCAGGTGACGCTGTCCGCCGGGTCAACCGCAGTGGCGACCCTGATTGTGGGAACGACCGCCAGTTCAGCCAGTAACAAAGTGCCTATGACTCCGTTCGCTCGTTACGCGGGCGGATTAAGCCTGGCCGGGCTGTTCCTGTGTTTCGTGAGTCCACGCTATTCGCGTCGCCTGCTCTCGATGCTTGGATTGATGTTGATTGCGATAGCGGCCATAGGGCTCTCAGGCTGCGGAAACGGCAATGGTGTGAGTACTGCGCAGAAGGGAACCTACACCGCAACCGTTACTGCGACACCCGCCAACTCTGCTGCCGGTAGTCAAATGGCAACCGTGTCGGTCACCATCCAATAACCGTAGATGTCGCAACCGGGCGGACCCGCTTTCGGCCTGGTCCGCTCGGCGATACCCATATACGGGAGCAGTCTCATTCTGGCTTCCTGAACGGGCCGGGTCTTCTGCGCAAAGCTATGGAAAGCCCAACGCACCACTTGCCAAGCCTGAACGATGCGGAGCCTGAGTCGACCGCCTGACTCCAATGTGCCGCACATACCCGAACAGGAAGACGGTAATCGAGGTCCGAATGGATACTGCTACCGACTCATCAGCGTGCGGAGGCCCATCAAGCCAGCAACTATATCCCTTGTAACTAATGTGGGTGGCTTATCGGCGTCGACTTCGATGAATAGTGAGTGATCGCGATAGTACTGAATCAGCGGCTCGGTCTCTTGCTTGAAAACATCGAGACGCGTTTGAAAGACCTCAAGGCTATCATCGCTTCGTTGTTCAAGCTCAGAACCATCCTTGTCACATCTTCCAACTTGTTTCGGCGGTATGTATTGAGCGTTGTATACGGTCTTGCAAAGAGGGCAAACTCTCCGATAAATGACCCGCTTCACGATCTGCTCGAGGTCCATGCACATACTGATAACTCCGAGATGAGCACCCCTCCGTTGAATGCTGAGGTATCCATCCAGCCATTGAGCCTGCCGGACGGTGCGGGGAAAGCCATCGAGGATGAAGCCGGTTGCAGTATCGGAAAGGTCAAGCCGGTCAGCGACCATTTCGGTCATGATCTGATCGGGTACAAGACCACCAAGCTTCATGATCCGATCGGCCTGGACGCCCAGTGCGGTCCCATTCGCTACATTGGCGCGGAGTATGTCGCCAGTCGATATCTTTGGAACACCCCAGAGCTTTGCTAGGTTGTCCGCTTGAGTCCCTTTGCCCACACCGGGCGCGCCAACCAGGAGCACAGGTCCCGGCTCGCCAATCTCAGGTGCGGGCTTATTGGGCCTTTTGGCGACAGACCCCAAAAATTCGACCGATTTGGTCAATCCAGGTCCGAAGTTTTGTCCCTGGATTCCCGTTTGACTCATTCCCATAATGTCCTCTTCGGCCGCGCAGAGGTTATTTCGCAGCGAACCATTGGTAATTTATAGAGAGAAATAGGCTCGCGCAAGCGCATCCGTCCGATTCGGACGTTTTGACGTGACGGACCGCGGCAGTCCCGAGTATCATTTCAGCTAATGAAAGGCCACAGCCGCCGCATCCCGGAGCTATTGTCACGGCTCGAAGTCCTGGTTCAATCGCGCAACATTCGTGAGGGATTTGCCCTCCTCGACGAATTGCGGAGGGATCTGAAGTCAGGAGGCGACTGTGGCGGCTCCAACCTTATTCCGCTTGCTCTGTGCCTGGCCCAATGGATGGATCTCGGGTACCGCGACCATACCATCTTCAAGACGATCATGGACAGGCTGCCGGGATGCTGTTCAGAAATGCCATTTCTGGATGTAATGAGGCTTAACCTAGTTGAGGCCTATTCCTGCCTCTCCGGGGAAGAGTTGGACAGAGCAATTACGCTCCTGGATCGTACTGCCGTCGCGGGAACGGAACTGATGCCGGAATATCTTGTTTTCCTGACCCATTTCTGGAAGGGCCGGGCCCACCGGAAAAGGGGCGATTACAAGAACGCCGCCTGGCATATTCAGGCAGCCAGAGCGTCCGCAGAGCGTCTTCAAAATCCAAAGCTTGTCGCAGTGACCAAGATTCACGAGAGCTGGCTCGTTTTCCAAAATGGCGATATGCGCCGGGCCTTGCAACTTCTCGATGAAGCTGAAGGAGAACTAAGGCCCATCGGGCATGATTTATCTCTCGGGAACATTGAATCTGCCAGAGGGCGCTTTGTGAGGCGGTCGGGAAGATATCAAGAAGCGTTGGAGCATTTCGAACGAGCGATCGAGATTTACAGGAAGGACTTCTCACATCACCCGAATCTCGCCAGGGCCATGGTCAACGCTGCATACGTCAGGCGCTTGATGGCCTTAGACCTGAGAGCAGGCACTAACCGCGGACAGGCGCGTGGTTCGGTGAATGCGAAGTATCTCAAGCTGATTCGAGATGCGCTGGAACTCCTCAAGCAAGCCGGCGAAATCTATGCCAATCATCATCATCACGGCGGCACCGGGTCGGTACTCGTAAATACTGGGTTTCTTCATCTGGAGAGCGGCGACATCGAAAAGGCGTCGATTGAAGCTGATCGGGCTTTCACGCTGGGTGAGGAAAAGAAGGATTTGATTCTCATGACCCGCGCCAGGACCCTTCAAAGCGCGGTGAATCGCACGAAGAGTGAGGAACAGCTCGATGGAGACGAGGATGCGTTCGTTTATGCGAAACTCGGCGTCGAACTGGCAGACGAGGCCATTGAAATAGCCAAGAAGACAGATAACCGCCGTTTGCTCGCCGAAGCATTCATTGCAAGGGGATGTGCGGCGCTCGATGAGCAGAACTGCGACGTCCCAATGGCGCGGCAGTGCGCATCCGATGCAGCAACGCTTCTTGGGGAAGGTGACCGGGACCACCTGTTCAGGGAACTCGGAGAACTCAAAGAGAAGATACTCAGGTCAGTCGGAGTTGAAGATACATTGAGACGCTGGTCCGAGGGCCAGATTGGTTACAAAACATTCCAGCAGGTGCAGGAAGAATTTGCTGAGATGGTCATCCCGCGTGTCTGGGAGAACCTCGGCCGGAACGTAAGCCGAGTGTCATCTCAATTATCGATTTCTCCCAAGAAGGTTAGAAGGCTGCTGAGAAAAGCCCGCATGAAAACGACAAAAGAAGCATCGCCAGAACAGAATTAGGCCACGCCAATCAATTATCCAGTCAAAGCGAAAGTGTTCGCCGGGTGATGATGGTGGGTTGACGATCAAACCTCCACTTGTTAGCGCGTCAACTCTCCGTGCGCCAATTCCTGGCTCCCTAAAACGCTTGCGTACGATTTTCCCAATTGACTAATCGCGTCGGAAACGACCCATGCGCCTGCGCCCAAAGCAATGCAGATTGCGTTACCGGCCCAATTGAAGTGATCATGCGATGCAGAGACGAGCCGGGGAACCCAAACAAGAACTTCAAAACCGAAGATCATCACTGTGAGCAGGCGGACGGCCAGGCTTGCCATGGCGCCCGAAAGAATGGCGGCCGCTGCCATGAGAAAGAAAGCTCCGGTAGCGCCGATCCAGAACTTCTGGCCGGGCGGAATCCATCGGGGGACCCAGGTGGCCGCGCCCGAAAAATAAATGAAGTGCACTACGCCGAAAGAAATGGGGCAGACGCCATAAAGCCGGATGAAGAGAGCTGATTTGCTGGCCCAGCGTGAATCGGGCGGAGCAAGCAGAGTAAAAGCGACTGCCCCGCCGGTCACGATAGAAAACTCCTCGAAGAAGTTGCCCCAGTTGTCGTAGACCAAGGGAGAGGTGAAGATCTGGACGACCCAAAGCAGGGCGAAGATTGAATAGAGAATGGTCAAAAAGAGGGCGCCGGCCTGAGCGGTTCGGCGCCAGAAAATTGCAAGGCCTGAGAGCAATTCGGCGGCGGCTGCGAAGTAGGCGAGTGGTTCGCGAAATGGAACGCCCGGCTGCACGCGTTGCCAGTTAGTTGCGAAGTCGCCCCACCCCAGACCTACAACGCCGAGGATGATGGCGGCCAATCCGAAGGCCCACAGTCCGAGACGTGATGAAAGAATCCGGGTCGTCATCGTTATCGAATCGCGGAAAGCGGACGCCTTCCACTCGAGAGTCGTTCTGAATAGTAATTCCGTCCATGACCAATTCCCGGGCCGACTCCATTGCCACTGTTGGTTAGCCGCCATGCGTCTCATTCTGAAGGGGCAAACAGATTCAGACAGTTAGGTCATGGACTCAGGCTCCATTTCCCCGTTTCGCCCACCTCCTCCGATTCACTCACCTGGTACGGCCGCAAACGAAAAAAATGGTCATGGCGAAGGTTTGATGCTGGTCGTATTCTGGAAGCGTGGACGGCATTGATTCGCGATGCTGTTTGCAAGTTGGAGGCCTTGACGAAATTCAAAGAGGGGGCCGGTTGCTGACTTCGCCTTGCGAGCTGGCCCCGCACCGGGAGACGTCAATCAGGATCGACTGAGTGGTGCTTGAAATCTGCTTCGCCACACACTTTTTGAGTTCGATCTCAGAGATTTGCGATGGCCTGTAACTTCTCTTCGCGTTGCGCAGTCTGAAGGCTAGCGCCTGTTATCAACATTCGCGCGGGCGGCTCTGGGAGGGGGATTCAGGATGCGGCATCGGAGTCTGGCATGGTGGCTGGGTGCGATATTAGGTGCCGCCACGCTGGTTGTCGCAACGGCGTGGTCTGCGCAAGCCGGCGGCGCCCGAACAGATCCGCAGAGCGGCTCGCGAAGGCCGGTGCTGGTTGAACTGTTTACCTCAGAAGGCTGCTCCAGTTGCCCGCCGGCCGACATCCTGCTTGCCAAGCTGGATGAATTGCAGCCCGTTCCTGGTGCGCAGATCATCGTGCTCAGCGAACATGTCACCTATTGGGACCACGAAGGCTGGCGCGATCCCTATTCGCTCGATTCGGTTACCGACCGGCAGAATTGGTATGGTTTCAAGTTTGGCTTAAGTGATGTATATACGCCGCAGGCAGTGGTGGACGGCTCGGTGCAAGTATTGGGCAGCGACGTGAACAAGTTGCTGAAAGCAGTTTCAGCGGCTGCGGTCGAGCCGAAAACAGAACTGACGATCTCCAGCGCAGCCTGGACCCCGGACGGGATCAAATTCGACGTTCTCCAATCGGGCCTTTCGTCAACCAAATCGAAGACGGCTCTTGAAGCGGCTCTGGCAGAGGACGAAACCGAGACTGCGGTGAAAAGCGGCGAAAACGCCGGAAAGACGCTGCGCAATGTAGCAGTGGTGCGCGCGTTCAAAGAGATCGGCCCGGGAGTCGACGGTGCACGCGAGATCTCGCTGAAAGTGGCGCCGGACGAGATGAAGGGCCCATCCGGGCCGGTGCGATTAGTCGTGTTCCTTACCGATAAACGCAGCGGTCGCGTTCTCGGAGCTCAAGAACAAACAATCGTGCGTTGAAGAATGCGCGGCCCAAGCCTGTCCCTTGAGTAGAGGCCGTCGCCGTAAGCGTTCGACAGGCCGAACCCAGGTGAGTGTATCCTTCTTGCGTACTTCCCTGGAGTTGGCCGCATGCATATCCCGCGAAGCAAGATATGTAGAGGCACAGTAATTTGTGAAGCTGCAGACTGGTGATCTTACTCGCCTGTGGTCCGGGGAGATATTCAGTGAACTTGTCTGTCAGGGCAGTTCGCCTCAGGATTCTTCCTGTGCTGTTTTCTTGGTTCCATATCAATCTATTGAAGCGGCGCGGCCAGCTTGCGTAGTGCGCCCTTCTTGCCACGGCTGTTTGCGGGGCGAGTAAACTCGGGGCGGCACTGCAGGCCCCTGCCTGGGTTTCGGCGCCCAGTTGATCACGCGACCAGTGAACGACCTGGAGCGCACGGTTCTCAAGGGCAACACGCATCCCCTGGCCCGCGCCGTTTTTGATCGCGGTGCGGCTCTATCCAGCTTGCCATGCAGCGCATGATTCTGGTACTTCAGCCGAGCGCCGCACATCAGGCCTCCTTGCGGGCGATGCGCTTCACCTCGTTTCGCGCCGCCTCGGCTATGGTGCCGCAGGCCAGCCAAGCAGGACTAGGCGGAGACGAGCTTTCGAAGGCGACCAACCTCATTGCGCATCTGCTCTTCGGACGTATTGCCGTATCCGAGGATAAAGCCGTTGCGGGCGCCCGGACCGGTCCAGCAGGGAGAAAGAGGCCAGAGCCAGAGCTTCTCCTTTGCTGCGCGATAAGCGACCTCAACGTCGTCATAGCCATCAGGCAATGTGACCGAGAGATGCATCCCAGCCTCGGAGCCGTGAATCTCAACCAGGCGGCCGAACTCGTTCTGCAGGCTCTCGACGAGTGCTTCGCGCCGCGATCTGTAGAGCATTCTCATGCGGCGGATGTGCCGCACAAACTGGCCCGAACTCATGAATTCAGTCAGGACTTCCTGGAAGAGATACGGGGGGAAAATGTCCATTGAAAAACGCACCGACATGAACGGCTCGACCAGGTCGGGAGGGATCACGATGTAGCCCAGGCGCAATGAGGGGTACAGCACCTTGCTGAAGGTCCCGATATAAATGACGCGTCCCGCAGTATCAAGTCCCTGTAGCGATGCAATGGGCTGGCTCTCAAAGCGAAACTCGCTATCGTAATCGTCTTCGATGATCCATGCCGAGGCGTGCTTCGCCCACTCCAGCAGCTCGAGGCGACGGGAGATGCTCATGGTGACGCCCAGTGCGTAGTGGTGGGACGGCGTGACGAATGCCGCGCGAGCCTTGCCTGCCCGCCTGATGCCGAATTCGACGTTGAGACCCTCGCGGTCAACGGGCACAGGCCTGACTTTGCAACCGGATCCGTGGAGGATTGAGCGTACCAGCGGATAGCAGGGTTCTTCAATCCAGGCCTGGTCGCCCGGGTTGAACAGAACTCGAGCTGTGATGTCGAGCGCCTGCTGGGAGCCGGAGACGATCATGATCTGGCCCGGATCGCAGCGAACCGCGCGTGAGGTGGAGAGATAGGTGCAGATGGCTTCACGAAAAGGTTTGAGACCGAGAGGATCGATGTGATGAAACGCGTGCAGGCGCGGTCTGCGGCTGTTGCGAGCAACCAGTTTCGACCACCCTTCGAAAGGGAACTGGTCAATGGCAGGCTGGTGGACGGCGAAGGCGCCCCAGCCGTGGCGCCACGGCGAGAGTTCGTAGCGCGGGAATAACGAGACCTGCCGCGAAACGGTCCGGGAACCGGCAGGCGTCTGGACCGAATGGTTGATCTGGCGGCGATGATTTCGCAGGGATGCGGAAATGAAGGTTCCGGCCCCGACGCGGCTTTCGAAAAACCCTTCGGCATTGAGTTGCGAATAGGCGTCGAGAACTGGGAATCGAGAGATTCCCAGCGCCGATGCCAGGGCGCGGCTTGACGGAACCTGTTGTCCGGGAGCCAGTCCTCCGCGGAGGATTGCGTCGCGAAAGCCGGAATAAACCTGGCGGTGAAGGGGGGTAGCGAGATCCCGGTTGATTGGGATGAGCGGGACAACTCCGGAGGCAATGTGAGCCATTTCCTGCATTGTAGTGGCTATGATGAAATGAGTGTTAGCGTCCAGTTTGGAATGCCAATTTCAGGACGCTGAACGTTGGACGCAGAGGCGCCCAAAAGGCAATCCGCCGCGCTGCGAACTTGCATTTGCATTCGGAATTTGGTTGTGTGGTGTTTTCATCGTGCATTTCCCGCTGGATAAACTCAATTTTGTCGCGGGCTGAATTCCGTAGCGGATTAGGACGAGAGTATCCGGAGGGTACAAGACCAAAGTCAACGCGACCATTATGGAGTGGTGACCTTGCTCGAGATTCCAGGGCCACATTATGTCCTGATCCGCCGTTATCCTGGCGGGAAGCACCACACTTCGCTTTCACACCTGCAGTGCAATCCTGCCACCGATGAGGACTCTCCGAAGAGCCGATCCAATCTTGGCAACAGTGGGCAGTCAGTCCACGCGCAGCGCTTCCATGGGTTGCACGCGCGTCGCTTTGAGTGCGGGAAAGACGCAAGCGGCAACCGCGACGCACAGCAGCAGTGAAGCCACCCCGGAAAATGTAGCGATGTCGTAGGCGCTCACATGAAAGAGAAGACTTGCCATCAGCCGTGTGAGCATTGCCGCAGCGGCTAGCCCCAAGCCGATTCCCGCACAGGCCAGGAACATTCCCTGGCGAAAAATCATCGTCAGCACGCGGCTCCGTTGGGCACCTAACGCCATGCGAATGGCGATTTCGCCCGTGCCTTGTTCGACGAGATAGGCCATCACTCCATACAATCCAACCGCCGCCAGAACCATCGCGAAGACCGCGAATGCGGCCAGCATGGTCATGGAGAAGCGCTGCCGGGCAAGTGAATCGTTCAGGCGCTGATCCATGGTTGCGACGTCGTAAACGGGCACCTCGGGGTCGATTCCATGAATCTGCGCTACGATCGTCTCCGCCATTCTGGCCGGATCTGGGGTAGTTCGCGCCACCAGGTACGATGTCGTTCCCACAAACGGCATATACATCACCATCCGCGTGTCTTCATCGAGGCCGTACTCCTTTACAACGCCCACGACGCCGACGATGGTCAACCAAGGCTCATTGCTTTCGCTGCGCACATGTTTGCCGATGGCGTCGCCATGCGGCCAGAAGAAGTGAGCCATCTTCTCATCGACGATGACCGATGCGGATTTGTCCATGTCATCCGGCGCAAACCAGCGTCCCTCCTTCAGCGGTATTTGCATGGTGCGGAAGTAGTCCACCGAAGCAAGGCGCTTGTCCACCTGGATTTCCGGCTGATTCGGCGGCGGTACATATCCCTCAATATTCACGCCGCCCCATCCCACGGCCGGCGTAAGGGGTAACGCCGTCACCAATCCCTCTGCGGTGACGCCAGGTAGTTGTCGCACCCGTTGTTCGAGCGTGTTGTAGAACTCAACTCTCTGGGCGTGATTCTGGTACTTGATGCCCTCGGCAGAGAGCCGCATCGACACCAGGTTGTCTGGACTGAAGCCTGGCGGTACATCCAGAATGCGAACAAAGCTGCGCACCAGCAAGCCCGCCCCGATCAGCAGCGGCAGCGAAACCGCCAACTCGCCGATGACCAACACTCCGCGCAACCTGTCGCGCCGAACGCTCAGTCCGCCCTCGCGCGCGCCCCGGCTGCCGGCCTTCAATGTCGTGTTCAGATCGACCCGCGCAACCCGCAGCGCCGGCAGCAGACCGAAGGTGATGCCGGTGAGAATGGAGATGGCCAGGGCAAAGCCAAAGACGCGGTAGTCCATCCCTAATTCGTCGAGCCGCGGAATGTTGCCGGGATGCATGGTGCGAATCGCTTCGAGACACGCGGCGGCAATGGCCAGGCCCGCGGCGCCACCGAGCAGGCTCAACATCAGGCTCTCGGTGAGAAGTTGTCGAATGACGCGGCGGCGTCCGGCGCCCAGCGCCGAACGAACGGCGATCTCCTTTTGCCGCGCTGACGCGCGCGAGAGCAACAGGTTGGCCACGTTGGTGCAGGCGATGAGCAGCACAAAGCCGACAGCTCCAAACAGGATGAAGAGCGATCCCCGCACATTGCCCACGACCTGTTCCATCAGGGGGACAACGCTGATTGTGAACGAGGGATCGCGATGCTTCTCGATGCGCAGTCGTGTGGCGATGCGGTCGATATCGGCCTGGGCTTCTTGCACTGTCACTCCCGGCTTGAGCTGTGTCAGGATGTTATAGTCCTCGGGCCCGTAGTTTGTTTCGTCCCCGGAATCCATGGGTAGCGGCAGAAAGATTTGGGGCTTATCGATCCCGCCAATCGTGGGGATCGCTTCGCGATTCAGCCGGAATTCCGGCCGCAGTACGCCCACCACCGTGCGCGCTTTGCCATTGAGCTGCAGGCTGCGTCCCAGGATCTTCGGATCGCCGCCAAACACGTCTTTCCAGAAACCGTAAGTCAGCACCACATTATCGCCGCTTCCCTGGCGGTCTTCGGCAGGGAGAAACACGCGTCCAAGCAGGGGTTTGGCGCCCAGCATCGGCAGAAAGCTGGAGGAGGCTTCGATGGCGTCGACCTTCATGGCCCGGGTCATTCCGCCGAGTGCGAAGCTGTCATCGATGAGAATTGCGGTTTGATCGAAGACGTGATTCTGGGTCCGGATGTCGTGATACTGGCCTGGCGACGGCCAGTCCTGCGGGATACCGATTCCCGGCGATCGAAGCCACAACAGCGCCAGGCGGTCAGGGTGTGGATAGGGCAGCGGCTTCAGCAGAAGAGTGTTGGTGACGGTGAAGAGTGCCGTGTTCGCGCCGATTCCGATGGCCAGCGAAAGAAGAATCAGAAAAGTCACGCCCGGGTTTTTGCGGAGCATGCGCAGGCCGTAGCGCAAGTCCCGGCCGAGGATCTCCAGGTTCTTTATCCCTCGCGCCTCGCGGCAACGCTGGCGCGTCTGTTCCACTCCGCGCAGCGAAAGGCGCGCAAGCCGGATTGCTTCGTCGGGCGAGGATCCCTGGCGGCGGTATTTCTCGGACTCGCGCTCGAGATGATAGGCCAGTTCTTCGTCCATCTCCGCATCGATTGACTTGCGTCGAAAGAGAGCACGCAACCTGTACCACAGATCGCTCAGCATCGTTTCTCCTCAGGCTCTTTTTAGGACAAGGTCCACGGTTGCAGTCAACTTGCGCCACGCTGCGGTCTCAGTGTCAAGCTGCTTGCGGCCGGTCCGGGTCAATTCGTAGTACTTGGCGCGGCGGTTGTTTTCGCTGCTGGCCCAGTGCGCCTTGATCCAGCCCTGCCTTTCCAGCCGATGCAGCGCCGGATAGAGCGAGCCCTGCGGGACCTGCAGAGCGTCGCGGGAAATCTGTTGGAGACGCTCGGATATTGCCCAGCCGTGCATCGACTCCAAATCGAGTGTCCTGAGAATCAACAGATCAAGTGTGCCCTGCGGCAGTTCCAGGCGTTCCTCGGTTATGCTCATCCTTCCCCTCTAGCTTCTACACTATGACCGTACTACATCTTCTGTAGAAGTGCAAAGGGAAGAAGAGTCCATCTCACGGAACAGGCTTCGCGACGCGCTGTAGATGGGTCGTTGGCAGATGGGATCGTTGAAGAATCCTGGTCAGGGGCATCGCCCTTTCGCATGTGTTATGCGACATTCTTTCTTACAGGGCTATGCATTTCCAGCGGGCCATTAAGTGAGTCGCGCGCATCGATCCTGTTTTCTTACCAGGCAGTCTCGATCACCGCAAGGAGTTCCTGTCGCGTGAGCTCAAGCGGATTGGCCTGCATGCTGCTGGCGCGTGCCGCCTTCTCGACAACACCCGGCAAATCGGCTTCAGTGATTCCCCACGCGCGCAGCCTGGGAACATTGAGCTCGGCGCAGAGCGCTTGAATCCAATCGACGCCGCCTTCCGCTGTCGCATCCGTGCGGCTGGTAAGCAGGCGCGCAATGGCGGTGTAGCGCTCCAGCGCCGGATGAAGCGGGGCGCGCGCTCGCAGCGCAGCTATATTGGCCGCCATTCCGTGCGGCAACAGCGCCGCACAAAGAGCGCCGTGGGGCGCCTTCCACGAGCCCCCGAGCGGCGCCGCAAAGCCATGCACCACGCCCAGTCCGGCGTTTGCGAGCGCCAGGCCGCCCATCAGGCTTGCAAGCGCCATCTCGAGGCGCGCCTCGCAGTCCGCTCCCTCGTGGTACGCACGGCTTAGCGCGTGGGCAACGCGGCCGATGCCGTCGACGCAGATTGCATCCGTCAGTGGATTGGCGCGTAAGCTCACATACGGCTCGATAAGCTGCGTCAGGGCGTCAAGGCCGGTGCTGGCCGTAATGGCAGGTGGCAGCCCGTAAGTCAACTCGGGATCGACGACCGCCACGCGCGGAAGCATCAAAGGGCTGCGCAAGCTCGCTTTCACGCCATGCTCCATCGATCCGAGGACAGCGTTGCGCGTAACTTCACTGCCGGTACCGGCCGTAGTCGGCACGGCAATAAAAGGCAACGGCGGGACTACGATGGCGCGCCCCTTACCCACGACCTCGAGAAACTCGAGTGGCTCGCCGCCATTGGTCGCAATGGCTGCAATCGCTTTGCCGGTGTCAATTACACTGCCCCCGCCCATCGAAATAACCACGTCGCGGGCGGAGTCGCACGCTCGCCGCGCGCCCTCGCGGACCAGTTCGACCGTAGGCTCGCCAGCCACAGCAAAAATCTCTGCCGAGAGTGCCGAAGCGAGCGCGGTTGCGCGCTCACTGGAAGCTCCAGTGACCACTAGCGGGCGTGCGCCGAATGTGCGGGCCAATTCAGGAAGAGTGACAGCGGTACCCTCGCCGAAGACAATGCGCGTCGCGGTCGCAAACTCGAAGCGCATGGTTCTACCAGTCCTTGGGATCAGGGAAGACGGAGTTGTACTTCACGCTCGAACGCGGCTCGGCCATCATCGGTGCAACTGCATCGCGCCACCTCGCGTAGTGCGCGGTTTCCTTGTGTGCGGCTGCCGCTTCCTGCGTGCGGTAAACCTCGATCAGTACAAATCGCGTCGCATCGTCCTGCTGTGCTACTACGTCGAAGCGCGCGATTCCCGGTTCCTGCACACTCGCGCGGGCGTTCTCGATGGTGACCTGCCTGAATTCTTCCACCGACTCGGGCTTGACGTGCACGTGAACGTGAACAACAAGCATTGGATCTTCCTCCGCTCTTTATCCTACTGCGAGGGGCGGTTATCGAACGAAAGCTTTGCGGCTCTCTTGTTCCGGCACCGAATGCGGCGGAAGACTCTGCGCCTCTCGTGTAACTATGCCAGCCAAGCGTCTGGCGTGGATAAGTGACGTGTATCTCAACATAGGGGAAGGAGAATATTCCGGGAACGTCTGATGGCAGGACATTGGTCTTTGGAACGACGGCTGGTTTGGGTTCGAATCCCCCTCCCGGAGCCAGATGATGAGCGGCTGTAGTCGAGCAGTAAGACGCTGCCGTCGGCGAGCGCGGAGAAATCTTCGCTCCCATTCTTGTCTTTCTGCCCGTCACCCGATCCTCGGTGTTCGGACGATTGTGACGGGAGATCGCGATACAGGTAGACTCCGGCGATCAGCCGCCGAGAAGAACAGGCCGGTCACATTCATGAGCGAGTTTACGAGTCGATGCGGCGCAGATAGACCGAGTAACGCTCGTCCATGATCTGATTCAACGGCACCAGCGTGTGCGTTGGCTCGTGCCCCTTGGTGTGGAAGCGCAGGGAGTAGAGCGGTGAGGCCTCGGCCTGCTCGAACCAGACTTCGTCGAGGGGCACAGGCGGAGGTGGTGTCGGCGGCGCGCCGTTTTCGCCGCGATGCATGTGGTGGCGCAGGTCAATGCCCGGCATCGGATAGCCATCGTCATATCCTCGCGGGCCGCTGCCGCCGTAGATCATCGAGGTGGTGAGGCCGTCGGTGCCAAGCAGAGCCGCGAGCACCAGCGGCCCGTACATCGCAACCTGAACAGTCTTGTCGTCGGGCGTGGTATCGAGGTGAAGCGGGAGCGGCATTTCAACGGTGACGATGTCGCCGGTTTTCCAATCGTGGTCGAGCGTGAGGTAGGTTGAGGGGGTAGCTGTAACGTCTTGCTGCGTGCCGTTCACGCTGATCGTGACGCCCTGGGTTGTCCAGTAAGGAACGCGGATTTTTAGCGGTGTGCGGCTTGAAGGAGCGGCATCGAACTTCAGAGTGATGCGGTCATCCTGGGGAAGCTCAGTGGTGAGCCGCAGCTTGAGGCCGCGCTCTTTCCAGTTGAGCGTGGAGGGGATGAAGAGATTGACGTAGAGCGATGAGTCGTCATGGAAGTAAATGGAGTCAGTGAGCTTGGAGTATTCTTCGCTGCCCGTGCCTGTGCAGCACCAGAAGGCATCAAACGGTGTGCCGAAGGTTTTGTACATGCCGGGCTGCAACGATACATAGTACATTAGCATGCCATTGCGGTCCTGGGTGCCGTAGCGCACGTTCATCAGCAAGCGCTCGTAGTAGTCGAAGAATTTTGGGTCAGGATTCTGACCATAGAGATGGCGCGCGAGCTTGAGCATGTTGTAAGAGCAGCAGCACTCTTCAGCCGCGGGTCCAAGCTGGGTCGCAATTGCATCGGGCGCGTGCCACATTTCTCCGTTGCTGGTACCGCCGGTGCAGTAGACGTGGTGCTCGGTAACAATGCGATAGAAGTTCTCGCTGATCTGGCGATAGCGATCGTCGGCCGTAAGTTCGTAGCCACGGGCTGCGCCGATTACCTTGGGAATATTGGTATTGGCATGGTTGCCGTCGAGCTTGTCGTCGCCGGCTGCGAGGGGATCGAATATGCGGTGATGCTCGAAGCGATAGGCGAGATCGCGGTATTTTGCGTTGCCGTTGATGGCGTACAGGTTGAAAGCTGCCTCCATCATGCCGCCCTGCTCCACCATCAACACGTGCTGCCAGTCTTCATCGCTGAAGGGAGCCGAATAGGCAGAGGCCCAGTCTGCCATGCGCGTGGCCATTTCGAGCGCCTGCTGGTTGCCCGTGTGCTCATACATGTCGATGAGGCCGGCGAGAATTTTGTGATACGTGTAGAAGGGTGCCCAGACGCGCTTGTGCTGTCGCAGGCGATCGAAGAACTCAACGGGAAAAGCGCTGAGATAGCCGTCTTTCTGCTGGCATTCGGCGAGCATGGCAACCAGATCGTTGGCCTTGGCGCGGATGACGTTATCTCCGGTGCTGGCGTGCATCAGCGCACACGAGGACATATAGTGGCCTACATAGTGGCCGCGCAGCTCGCAGTCGGGAGCCTCCCATCCGCCCAGGGGATCGGCGTCAGACGGAATTCCGGCGGTGACGCGGAAGTTATGCGCGAGGCGCTCGTTGGGCAGCGAGTAGAGCCAGCTGCGATTCAGCTCCATGGTGTCTTTCCAAAAGCTTGGCAGCAGGCGCACATCCGGCATGGGGAAGGGCTGAGCCTTCCACTGCACCTTGGCTACTTTCGAGTGGATAAGGTCCTGGTTGGCGGTGTCTTCGGCCCCATTTTGAGCCGTGGCCGGTTCACTGTGGACTCCGCCGAAAGCGTTTACGGGGGTGTCAAAAAAAGTAGCTGCGCCAGCGGCGGCAGCTCCGCCAAGAAACGTTCTTCGATCAAATCCGCGATTCATCGATTCACCTCATTTGCCCAGCTTTCAGGGGCCGGATTCGCTACTGCGTTGCGCAGCGTAGCTTCACTTCGTACGAATTCAATGTATACTCCAAAGCCATTCTGTCTCATTTACCTCATTACGGCCAACACCTCGAATATAAGCTGTCCGCAGGTGGTACTCCGAGTCGCCGAATGTGGACAATGCGTGGCGGCTGAACGACAAGCTGTTGCTGGCGATGGACAAGAAATGCCGGTCCGTCCAGCACGCTCCAGGTGGTGGACCGCCTGATCACGGCGGGCAAGGACTTTGATTTCCTCGATGCACCCGGCGGCGTGCATGGCGCGGGGGCAGCTATGGGGAGCGGCGACCGATAGACCTCTTTGTGCGCAACTTGATGGGCCCCGACGCCGGAGGGGAACGAGCTGCCGCCAAAGCCGGGATGTCAGCCGTAACATAATGAAAAAACTATACTTAATCAAGTAATGCCTTTCTGAACCCTGGACCGCGAGGAACAGGGATGCATGCCGCGGAACAGGAAAAAATGAATGCAGTGAGAAATTTTCTTGTAGAAAATACAAAATTGCATTCATAATTTAGCACTGAGTCGTATTGGGAATACGTTTACCCGACGGAATTCAAACCCGGAGACAACTCTGGCGGCTCAGTGAATGAACAAAATTCGATGGAGGTTCCAATGAGGCGCAAATTCATCCAACTGCTGGATCGTCATGCTGCACTCGTGTTAATTGTTGCTACCTGCTGCATAGGGCATGCGCAATCCGGTTCCCAAGGGAGCATTGCCGTGAGCGTGCTGGACGCAACCGGCGGTATAGTGCCGGGTGCAACGCTCGAATTGGTGCGACAAGCGACAAACGATCACCACATTGCCACAAGCAGCGATAAAGGTATCTATACGTTTGTCAACCTCCCGATTGGCACGTACAGTCTCGAGGTAACGAAAGGAGGATACGCCAAGCTGACTCTGGATCAGATTGCTGTCCACGCGGCGCAAACCAACGATGTGATTGCTGCACTGAAGGTCGGTCAGACCAATGAAACCGTAACTGTAGATGCCAGTTCCAGTTCCCTGATCGAGACAACATCCAACTCCATCGAAAATGTGATCGACCTCAAATATGTCGAAGACCTTCCGCTCGGCGGGCGCGATCTCTCCTCTCTTGTGGCGCTCACGCCGGGCTACCAGGGCACACCGGGTTATAGCGAGAATGGACTCATGCTCGGCACTTTCAACGGCCAGGTGGAAATGGACACCGGCAGCAACATCGATGGTGTGATCGGAGCCCCTTCGCGCGGCAAGTATTACGGCGGCAACGCTGATCCCATAGTAACCGCGCGTATCGAAAACATCGGCGAGATGGCAGTCCAAACCGACATGATGGATGTCGACCAGGGATTCGGGCAGTCGTCCATGCAGGTCAACTATGTGAGCCGCAGCGGAACCAATCAATTCCATGGCCGCGCCTTTGAGGACTTCAAGAACGACGGTCTTTATGCCAATACGTGGACAAACGATGCAGACCACCTGAGTAAGCAGAAGGTGATTTACAACGATTTTGGCGTCAGCGTGGGTGGACCGATTTTGCGCAACAAGCTGTTCTTTTTCGGAACCTTTTCGATGCGCAAGATTCCCGGTTCCTATGATCTTTCGAACCCGGTACTCACCGCGGCAGCGCAGGCTGGAAACTTCGGGTACACATATACTAATGGCTCCGGAGCCACCCAGACCAACACAGTGAATCTTTACAACCTGGTAGCCGGCGTCAACAACAGCCTGCCTACCACGCCGAACTCGATCGTGACCTCGCAACTGTCGCTCATCAATAGTTCTGAAAGTGGCGGCAACGTCACTGCAATCGCGGGCGATCCGAATGTATCCACCCTGAACTTTAAAGAGGCGAACCCTGAGACCCTTTATTACCCGATGGGCCGATTCGACTACAACGTCTCGTCCAAGCTGCGCACCGGTCTCTCCTGGAACATGACGCAGGACGACAAGCCCAACAACTATCCGCAGCCCTTCCCCGGCTCCAGCTTCTCCAAGCAGAACTCGGGCTACGAGATTCGTAACTTTACCCTGGGCGCACTGGTGGATTGGAATATCTCCCCCAGCCTCATCAACCAGTTCCGCGGCGGGTTTTTGTATAATGCCGCAAAATTTTCCTACAACCAGGCGCCCCTCTGGGCCTCCGAACCTACAATCAACTGGGCGATAGCAAACTCGGGACAGTACTACTCGCTGCCCGTCACGGAATACTATCCGCTCTTCAACGGCTCCGACACCATCTCCTTGCAGCGTGGCAACCACACCATGAAGTTTGGCGCCTCGTGGTATCGCGAACAGGATCACTATTGGAACCCGCCTGCCGGTTTCCCGAACTACGATCTCGGCCTCGCGAACGGGGATCCAGCGTTGAATGCTTTTTCGACGTCGAACTTCCCCAACGCTTCCGCGGGCCAGATCGGCGAGGCTGAGAATCTCTATGCGACGCTGGTGGGCCGCATCAGCGGAGTGTACGGCAGCTATACCTACAGCCAAAAGACGAAGTCGTATAACACGGGAATCTCTGCTTACAACCTCGATGAAGTTTCGAATGCGTGGGCCTGGTATGCGCAGGATTCGTGGCGCATCTCGCCGAGTTTCACCCTGAACTACGGCATCCGCTGGGACTACACCGGCGACAACTACGACAAGACCGGCGCGTACCACTCCGCAGGCGCGGCCGGCGTTTGGGGTCCCACCCCGGTGGGCGCAATCTTTCAGCCGGGAACGCTGGGCGGACCAGCCGACCCAAACATCACTGTCAATCCGCACGCCTATCAGTCGTGGGATCGCACGCCCGAGCCGCAGGTGGGCATTGCCTGGAATCCGAACGTGGACTCCGGCCCGTTTGTCAAGATAATGGGTGGGCGCCAATCAGTCGTTCGCGCGGGCTTCAGCCTGAAGAAGTTCAACGAGCCTTACCAGTTTTATTGGGACGCGGCGTCGGATTACGGTTCCTTCTTCTATCAGTACTTCAGCCTCAATGCCGCCACCAGTTCGTCCACGGGATACTTCCCGGCTGGAAGCCTTGCGCTGGGCGATACCATGCCGGCATATCTGCTGGCGCCGACCTCGTACATGGCTTCGGAGCCGGAGTCGGAACTGGCCTTTCAAAACTTCAACATGGTCGGCATGGACCCGCACATTCAGCAGCCTTATGTGGAGACCTGGAACCTGGGCATCCAGCGCGAGTTAGGCAGAACCCGTGCCATCGAGATTCGCTACCAGGGAAATCACTCAGTGCATCAGTGGGTCTCGGAGGACCCGAACGAGGTCAACATCTTCGAGAACGGATTCCTCTCCGAGTTCAAGCGGGCGCAGGCCAACCTCGCGGCCTACCAGGCTCAGAATCCTACTTGCGGACAAGGGGGCAACCCCCCTTGCAGTTTTGCCGGGCAGGGAGGGCAGTCGTCAAATCTTCCCATCATGACCCAAGCGTTCCAGGGAGAGGCCTCCGCGGGCCCGGGTTTGGGGCTGGCTGACTTCACGAACGCGCAGTTCCTCAACTACCTTACTTATGGCGAAGCAGGCGCTATGGCCAGCGCGCTCAGCGGGTGGCAGGGCACGGTTCCCTATATCTGCAACCTTGTCGGCGCCAATTTCACTCCTTGCCAAACCAACCTCGGATACACCGGCACAGGTACTTATCCCATCAACTTCTTCCAAGCCAACCCTTATACCTCGGGGAGTGGCGGACCGTATTGGACGTATCTGGCTTCAGAGTTGGAGGCGGAAGGTTATGCCAACTACAACTCGCTCCAGGTCGAGTTCCGGCAGCAGAACTGGAAGGGCCTGCAACTGAATGCGAATTATAACTGGAGCCACACGCTCGGCTTTGATTCGCAGGAACAATGGACGGCGACCAACAACCTGTTCACCATGCGGCCGTCAATGAAGAATCTGAATTACACGCCGGCGGAGTACGACATCCGCCAAGTCATCCACGCAAATGGGACTTACGACCTTCCGTTTGGCAAGGGCAAGGCGTGGCTGAATGGCAACAATGCGCTCAGTTCGATCCTGGGCAACTGGACGCTTGGCAACATCGTGACTTGGCAAACCGGCATGCCCCAGCTGCTTACTGGCGGCTATCAGACCTTCAACGACTATGCCGATGGCGGCGTGACACTAAGCAATGGTGTTACCACTCACGATCTGCAAAAGGCAGTGCATGTGCATCGCCTGCCCGCATCAGTGGTGGCAGCCAACTGGGCGAACGGCACACCGAATTATGTCGTGATGCTGGACTCGAGGTATCTGGCTTCATCGACCAATGGCGGCGCCAATACAACCTATATCAACCCCAACACCACGGCTGGCGTCTTGCAACCGCCGCTGTTCCTGCACGGGACGCATGGGTTCTATCACGACCTTTCCGTCTCCAAGAACTTTCCGGTTTGGGAGGGAGTGAAGCTGCAGTTCCAGGGCGAGTTCCTGAACCTTTGGAACCATCCTGTGTTCGGCAACGGCAATGGCTTTATGAACGCCAGCGCACAGAGCAATTCGTTTGGCCTTGCCACCGGGGGACCTAACAATGGTCCGCGTCACATTCAACTTCGCGCCAACATCGAGTTTTAGCGACTGGCTATGCGCTTTGCGCACTTAAAGCCTGCCGAGTGTCCCACAATCATGCGGCAGGCTTTTTCATTATTGGACCCTCGAACGACAGGGCCAGAGTTTCTGATTTGAAGAGAAGAACTGAATGCAAATGGCGCCGTCGACCAGTTGAACAGGTTGCAGAAATGCCAGTGTTTTTGAGCCGGAGAATGAAAGCATGATTGAGCCGACCATAGAAAATGCAAACGGTGTGAAGAGTCGATCGAAGAAGGCAGAGCATGGGACCAGCGTGGGGCTGGCTTTTCAGCAGGTCCGCGACTTGATTGTCCACGGCAAGCTGGCGCCGGGCAGTTGGATTGCCGAGGCAGACCTTTGTGAGCACCTGAACATGAGCCGGACGCCGGTACGTGGCGCGCTGTATCTGCTGCAGCGCGAGGGGTATGTGCTCGAGTACCGTAACGGCAGAAAGTCAAGAATGACGGTTGCGCCGTTGACGAAAGAAGACGCCAGCGAACTCTATCCGATCATCGGTCGCATTGAAGGACTGGCAGGAAGACGCACAGCGATGTTGCCGCAGGAGGAACGCGAGGCGTTGGCCGTGCAACTGACATCGATCAACGCAAAGCTCGACAAGATTGCGCGCGAACGCGGCTACGATGGGCCGGTAATCTTCGATCTCGATCATGAGTTTCATCGCCTGCTGCTGACCGCCGGTTCGGGGCCGAGGCTGAAGGCATTGCATCGCGCAGTTGAGCCGCAGATCGAGCGTTACTGGCGGCTGTATGCGAGCTCAATTATCAACGAGCTTCACGTTTCAGTGAAGGAACATGAAGAGATTATTGCCGCGCTGCTCGATGGCAATGCCGATCGGCTGGAGCGCGCGCTGTTTGCGAACTGGGAGAACGGCTGCAGGCGGCTCGCTAAAGTTATTGATATCTTTGGTGAGCGCGGAAGCTGGTAAGTAACTCAACAACAAATTTACTAAGTGAACTTATATGGACGGTTTCTTGAGATACCTGAACAAGACAACTTGGTTATTGGCTACTGTAACGATGGCAGCGTTGAGTACGCCGGCAATCGGACAGTGGTATCCGGCGGGCCGCGATGCCAGGCTTGGCCCCATGCTCGATGACGGGTTGACAAGTTATCAAACGCCGGATCTGAATCTGAGGTTAGTAAGGTCTTCAGGGACTGTTGCCGGGCTTGAGCCAAATGGAAGCAATGGATTCGATTTTGTTCCGTCGGAGTTACTCGCCGCGCGCTCGACCGATGGCTACTATCACCTGGGCGATCTCGATCTACGCCTGCGCGAGGCAGGTAGCGAAGAGTGGCGCGGCTACTCGACAGCGCTCGAGCGGCACGCCGTGAAGGCGCTGGTGCCCGGCAAAGACGAACTGCGCGTAGACGACCTGCGGCCCACGCTTCCTGCGGACTTTCCGCTGCAAGTGACGCGGAGCTGGGCAGTGGTGGATGGCAAGCTGGCGTTGCGCTTCACGTTGAAGAACCCCGGCACGAAATCGATTGAGATTGGCGCGCTGGGGATTCCACTAATCTTCGACAACATTCTGAGCGGCAAAAACCTTGAAGAGGCGCACGCGGTCTGTAGCTTCTCTGATCCATCGATTGCGCTTGAAGGCGGCTATGTGCAGGTGACGCGGCTCAACGGTCACGGGCCAGCTCTGGTGCTTGTGCCCGATGGCAAAACCCCTTTTGAAGCGTACAACCCGATCGCAGGCCCGCATGGGCGCGAGCATAAGGCGGAGTTGTTCCAAGACCTGACGCCGCGCAGTATGACCTTCGAGGGTTTCTATGAATGGATGGTGGCGTCTGCCGCGTACCAGCAGAACGAATGGAAGAAGGCCGAACCGTGGAACCCGGCGACAAGCATTGTGCTGGAGCCGGGTCAGGAGCGCACGGTGGGACTGCGCTTTTTGGTCGCGGACTCGATTGAGTCGATTGAAAAGACGCTTGCCGAAGCGCGCAGGCCGGTGGCCGTGGGTATTCCCGGTTACATTCTGCCCGAGGACATCGACGCGAGCCTTTTTCTCGATTATCCCGAACCGGTGAAAATGATTGCCGTAGAGCCGGCGGGCGCCATTGATATCAAGTCCGCGGGAAAGACCGAGCACGGCTGGCAGCGCTATGAACTGCACGGCATGCAGTGGGGACGCGCGCGCCTTACTGTGACCTATGCCGACGGATTGGTCGAGACGGTGCAGTACAAGGTGATCAAGCCCGAGACCAAAGTGATCGACGACCTGGGGAATTTCCTCTTCACCAGACAGTGGTTCGATCAAAAGGACGATCCGTTTCATCGCGCACCTTCAGTGATGAGTTACGATCGCGAAGCCAATGCGATTGTGACCCAGGACAACCGCGTGTGGATTGCGGGGCTGAGCGACGAAGCTGGAGCAGGCTCGTGGCTGGCCGCTGCGATGAAGGAATATGTGCGGCCCGACAAGAGGCAGGTGGAGCAATTCGAGGAGTTCGTCGACAACGTGCTCTGGGGAGGGATCCAGTTCAAGGAGGGCCCGGAGAAGTACGGCGTGCGCAAGAGCCTCTTCTACTATCAGCCAGACAAATTACCGGCAGGCTACTATCGCAGCGACCTGAACTGGCACTCATGGGAGAGCTGGAGCGAGGCGGCCAGTGAAGATATAGGGCGGTCATACAACTATCCGCACGTGGTGGCGGCGTATTGGGCGCTTTACCGGTTGGCTCGCGATCATCAGGGCCTGGTGACGCACCACGACTGGCGCTGGTATTTAACGCAGGCGTACGAAACCATCATGGCGATGACACGCTACGCGCACGATCTGGCGCAGTTTGGCCAGATGGAAGGCGACGTGTTTGTGGCCGTGCTCGACGACTTGCGGCGCGAAGGGATGATGGACCAAGCCGCACAGCTTGAAGCAGGGATGCGTGCGCGCGCCGAGGTATGGCAGAAGCTCGCCTTCCCTTTCGGGAGTGAGATGCCGTGGGATTCAACTGGCCAGGAAGAGGTGTATGCCTGGACGCGCTACTTCGGGATGGACGACAAAGCCCAGGTGACGCTGGACGCGATCAAGGGCTACATGCCAACAATTCCCAGCTGGGGATACAACGGGAGCGCGCGCCGCTACTGGGATTTTCTTTACGGCGGGAAATATGAACGGCTGGAGCGGCAGCTGCACCACTATGGCTCGGGGATCAATGCAATTCCAGTGCTTGACGCCTATAGGCGCGATCCAGGCGATCTGTATCTGCTGCGCGTCGGCTATGGCGGAACGATGGGTGCCATCAGTGGGATCGACCAGGAGGGATTTGCTTCGGCAGCGTTTCATAGCTATCCCGACATGATGCAGTTCGACCCGTACAGCGGCGATTACGGCCCGAACTTCTTCGGTCATGCTTGGAGCACAGGCACTTACCTGACGAAAGATTCGGAGTTCGGTTGGCTGGCCTTCGGTGGCAACGTTCTGGCCTCCGGACAATCTGTGACGGTTGAACCTCGCGACAGCCAACGCCAGCGCGTTTATCTGGCCCCGCTCGGACTCTGGCTGACGCTCGACAGTGGAAGGTTTGAATCCGTGACCCTGGACGAGGTCAAGAACGAAGTGAAGATTACGCTCGCGCCTGGGGGCGCATATACCTCGACAGCTCTGCTGCGTATTGAACAACCGGCAAGGATTGTGGGCGTGGGAACAATTGCGCCCGATGGCAGGTATGAACTGGTGCGCAGAGCTTACTCGATCCCGCTGACAGAGAGACCGGTTGTGGTTAGCTTGAGCAATCGAACGGGACAATAAGTGCAGCAGCAATCTTGAGCGCGTTGGGGCCTCGCCCTTGTTGCCGCCCAGCGTGATCAGCGTCTTCAAATCAAGATCTCTGACTGATTTCAGCGCTTCGGTTGACGTATAGGCGCGGCTGTCGGCGTCGTTGCGCTCGTTTTCCACGTAGACGCTCGGGGCGGGGCCAGTGGGGGACGAGGCGATCTTCCATCTTGGTCCGTAAAACCTGCCGGACGCCGTATCCGCCGAGACCTTCAATCTGCCAGAAGTCAGGGCAGCTATAGCAGCATCAAGCTTCTCGCCGCCGCGGTGGAAGGGAACCGGACCGCGGAGACTTTCGTGGTGAGCTTTGCAGACGGCACATCATCCACGTTAAATCAAAGCCTGCCTGACTGGGGACTGAGCGCAGAGCCGCTCCGGAAGACACGACGAGCGTAACGCCTGAACGCAGTTGCAATGGGCCGGTAAGGAAGGCATCGCTGCCTGACGCGGCCTGAAGTACGACGGCCTTTCCTTGATCGCAATGATCGAGTGCTTCTTGAATGCGGGCAGTGTCGAGGCGTTGTTCATCGTCCGTATTGATAACCCCGTGTGGCGCAGCAATCCTTGCCCTAAGCGTGATGCAGGCCGGAGGGATGCGAGGTTCGCTAACGATTCGGGTGTCCTGCGCAGTTGACGGCGAAGCCGTGAGGAAAGCAAGGCAGGCAATCAATACGGGAAGAAAACGGGTGCGCATGTTTCTCCGGGCCGGGTGAGCTGGCCCGATCGAGAGGACAGACCACTTGTATTCCATCACTTTACGGCTGTGACTGCCGGCCCGGTCATGCCCCTGGGGGATTTCGACGGAATTTCGGGCTAACAGTTCGAAACAGTCCAATGATTCAGAGAATTGCTGACCGTGTGCAGGGTGGGCAGGGCAATGGGCAATCCTTTGAGGCTGCAAATTCTTTGGTTTACTGGTCAGACCTCGCAGACGTACAATTGCTTGGCAGTACGCACTTTCTCGCTATTCCCCCGGGTCTTCATTTTTTGTGCGCGCGATGTATCTTTGCGGAGGATTGTATGCCTGATTGCAAGCAACCACGAATGAGCGGGATTGCACTCGTGTCAATGATCGCTGCCGCAATGTTGTTTGCTGGGGCGCCGCTACGCGCAGATAGCGTGTGCAATCCGCGCGCATTCGGGGCGAAGGGAGACGGGGCCACCAAGGACACGGCAGCTATTCAACGCGCCATCGACACATGCGAAAAAGAAGGCGGCGGAACGGTCACGCTCAGCGAGGGAGTTTATTTGAGCGCGCCGATTGTGCTCAAGAGCAATATCACGCTGCACCTCGAAAAGGGAGCGACACTGCTGGGCACTGCCGACCACGCCGATTATCCGGCGAAGACCGAGTTTCGCGCGCCGGGCCTTCAATCGCTGGTCAGCGCCACGGATGCCGAGAACGTGGCAATCACCGGTGAAGGGACCATCGATGGAAATGGAGAGACTTGGTGGCAGATGGCGCGCTCCATCAAGGATGCGGGAGTGCTTGGTAACGAGCATCCCCGCCCGCGACTGGTGGTATTCGATCATTGCAGGCATGTGCGCGTGGAAGGGATCACGATTCAGAATTCGCCCATGTGGCAGCTGGTTCCGTATTACTCCGACGATGTGGCGATTAGCAATATCAAGGTGCTGGCTCCGGCACACTCGCCCAATACCGACGCCGTCGACCCGTTCTCGTCATCCAATGTTAAGATCGACCATCTCTACGCCGACGTGGGCGATGACGACATCGCCATCAAGTCCGGCGCTATCAACTCTCCCGGTCCCGACGCGCCAAGCCGCGATATTACCATCACCGATTGCACTTTTCTGCATGGCCATGGCCTTTCGATCGGCAGCGAGATTGCGGGTGGCGCTCAAAACATTCGCGCGGAACGCATCCACTTTGAGGGAACCGACAATGGAATTCGCGTCAAGGCGAACCGCGATCGAGGCAACGACGTGAGTGGCCTGCTATTCCGCGATATCGATATGAAGGGCGTGAAGAACGCGCTCATCATCAGCGAGTATTATCCAAAGGTCCTGCCGCCCGATGCGGTGGAAGCGCCACAACCCGTCACGCGTCTTACGCCACACTTTCACGACATTACCCTGGAAAACGTAACGGCTGTGGACAGCGTTTCCGCAGGGGCCATCGTTGGACTGCCGGAATCGCCTGTGCTGGGTGTTAGGTTGCGCAACGTTGAGATCAGCGCAATGCGCGGGCTCACTATCGGTTACGCCGAAGTCACGGGAACCCATGTCATCGTTTCTGCACAGGAAGGGCAGGGAATCATCGAGGAAGCGGGGGCAAAGACGTCGCTGCACTGATTGGCAAGTCTGGCTTCATCATCTGCGTTGGCGCCTTCTCAGGATTCAGTTCTTGCCAATTACGCTCTCGCGCCAAGGAACACCGGAACGATATGGCGCTTGTACAGATTTTCGGTGACGTTTCTGGCGATGATGTCCTCGTTCTCCTCGATGAGGGCCAGGTATCGTGAGCCCTTCTTCGCAGCCACCTTGAAACCAACGTGGAGCAGTTGACGAAGGCTCTTGTTGTATCTGGGCTCGACGGGATTGTGGCGCATGGCTGCCGCGTACTCCTCGCCAGACCAGCCGCGCACCACATTCGGCGATGGAAGTTCCCTGGCATCGATATCGATGACCGTCGCATAAGGCGCGCACAACTCATCGCGGTCAGCGAAGGCGTCACAATAGATCTCCTTCGCGATTTCGAGCCCGTCACCGCCCGATTCAGCGAGGCCGAGCAGCTCTTCAAGCCATGTGGTGCCGGCGGTTTTGAGATGCACACCCGCGTTGAAGCGCTTCATGGTGGAATGAATGGCAGGATAAATTGAGAATTTGTCGCTCCCGGAGTGAACGCTGAGCTTGAGATTCCCAGGCAGTCCAAAATGGCTTACCGCATAGGTGATGGCTGCGACGTCCAAGACAAACTCGCGTTCGAATTGTTCCAGGTCGCCAACGTAATCGACACCTTTGTTGAACTGTCCGCTGAACTTGGGTGCAATGGTCTGGATGGGAATGCCTTCGCCGGCGATGGCCGCCAGTATGATGAGCAACTCCACTGGGCTCTGGGCGCGATCGGTCTCGTCCATCGACACTTCGGCGACAAAGTTCCCTTTGCCCTTGGCCGCTTCGATCTGGCGATAAACGACGCCCGCGGTTTTGACGGCGGTAAGAAACTTGGTCGCCGTCAGGCGCAGGTCGTCTTCGGTGATGGTGAAGCTGTCTTCAACGCCTTCGAGCCGGATCGGGCCGAGCAGGCTTTTATGGGCTGAAGCGAATGCATCAATCTCCGCAAGCTCTGCTTGCTGTCCGATGAAATCGGCAACGTCAATTGTGTAAAAGTCGCATGCTTCAAGAAAGCGATCGACCGTTCGGGCACCGATGTGATCTGCATCGACAAAGTAAGAGTGTTTCCACCCCAGTTCACCAACCGCAGCATCGGCGGCCTGGCGCACAGATCCCGGCTCGGAACCGATGATGGTATGCTCGCGGTTGGACTTGTTCCATGCGGGCTGAATTTCAATGCCCGCTTGCAGAGCCAGCATGCAGGCACGCAACTGTGCTTTGGCCTGGTGCGCGAACCGGTCTCCTGTACCGATGGAATATCTGCCGAGCACAAGGGACCGATCTGTCATGAATCCTTCCTTTTACCGGTTACCGTGGTTCAAAAGTAGCAGGCGCATGGTTCGCAATTGCCTCAGGACTCCAGTACTGTAACTGGGCAGCCTCCCAGATATCCTGGGCAATGGACGAAGCGGTTTCTAGCGATGGAAAATCAACGGGGCACTTTTTCGGCGAATCAAACACAGTGGTCTGACCTGTTTCCATCGACTCCCAGTATACACAGTCTTCAACTCATCAATACAGATATTGGCGGATTTTCCGTTTCCAAATTCAGAATTGGTAGTAAACTCTTTGTGATCACTATCAACTCGCTATCGTTCGCAAAGGTGCAAGGTTTATGCCTCGTCCCAAAGTGCCAAATCCCGAATCCCATCGAACCATGCAAGTGGTCAACCACGTAAGGGCGATGATTGAGAATGGTTCGTTGAAGCCAGGGGACCAGATCCCGTCGGAGCGGGAGCTTGCCAAGGCCCTCAAAATCAGCCGAGCCAGCCTGCGCACCGGGATTGGATACCTGGCTGCGCTCGGGGTCATGAAGATCAAGCACGGAGTTGGGACCTTTGTCGCCGACGGCCCGCCCGATTTTGGTCAGGCATCTCTCAGCTTCATCGGTGCTCTGCATGGGTTTCAGTCCTGGCAGATGTTCGAAGCTCGAATTCTTCTCGAGACGGGACTGGCTGCGCTGGCGGCCGAGCGCGGCAAAGAGGAGCACCATGCCGAGCTAGCCGAGCAAGTTGCCGAGATGTACGCATCCATCGACGATCCCGGCGAATATCTCATCCACGACGTCATGTTTCACCGGGTAATTGCGCAAGCCTCCGGAAATCCGATTCTTGCGGCAATTATGGAGACTGTCACATCTTCAATGTATGACCAACGCCGAAAGACGGCGGAGCGATCAACCACTCTGCGCGAGTCCGCCGAGATGCATCGCGAGATTTACCGGGCCATTCGTGCCAGGAAACCTGCAGATGCGCGACGATTTATGGAGCAGCACCTGCGCCTGGCACAATCTGCGCAGGGCATGGAAAGGCCGGGAGCAAAGCGTAGCGGAAATGTGGCCGCCGACAGAGCAAGCGCCGATGCATCGGCTGGCGCCGCCCGCCTGGTTTGACCCGTGCAAACAGAAATCGGGCGGGCCCTCGGTGCACAGTCTGTAGCCACTCCCTTGAGAAGCAGCTACTGAAAAGCGGCTACGGAGCCATTGAAACTTGAAGCCCATGCCCGCGTGAGCGAAGACTGACACCGGCGGATATCAATAAACAGGGACCAGGCCGCCAGCAGAGCCACCAAAACCGGGATGTGCTACGAGTGGGGCAACGAGACGCTGACGCATTTCGATCGGCTTGTTGGTAAACTGATGCAATAGTGCAGAACCACCATCCGCGGAGGGATGGGTGAGCGGTTGAAACCGGCGGTCTTGAAAACCGTTGTACCCGAAAGGGTACCGGGGGTTCGAATCCCTCTCCCTCCGCCATAGGGTCAATAGAATCGCCTGGATAGAGAGAATCTCCCTTCGTCTCGCGGATTTACTGACAATTTCGCGGATTCTTTCATGCGAAAGGGACTGAAGAGAATCTTCTGCTACTCAAAACTCCTGCCAGTCCAAAAGGTAACGAATTCTAGTTGAATTCAAGGCAAAAGCACTCAGAAGCACTCCGCCTTTCGCCAGGAACGGCGCAAATCTGGCCCTCAATATGCACCAACACGCAGCTCGCAATGCACCACCGCGCGCTCTCATCGCACTCGTTGCGCAAAGTCTAACGCGCTGCCCTAATTGGAGTTGCCGCCGGGAGCGTAGTAGCCGTCGCGGGTGATGATGATGTAGTCGTCCTTCTTCGGCTTGAGCGAAATCTTGTGATAAGCGCCGTCGTTGTCCAACTGATCAGGCGTGTAGGTGAGCAAATACTGGCCGTGCAGATCCTGTGCGATCTGATTGTAAATGTCTTCGAGGTTATCCTTTCTCTTGGCCTCGAGCCAGCGACCACCGGTGCGGGTGGCCAGATCTTCCATGATCTTCTTGCCGTCAACCTGCTCCTGTCTGGTGGGTCGGGGACCTCCTCCACCACCGGGATAACCGCCTCCACCGCCCGGCCAGCCGCCTCCACCGCCGGGCCAGCCGCCGCCCATGCCGCCGTGACGGCCACCGGGGAAGCCGTTGTTGTTGCGTTCCTCTTCGCCTTTGAAGTAGATGGTATAGATCGAGACGTTGGCGTGATCGGCGGCATCGATTGCCTCGTTGAGAGTTTCTTTGCTGCCTCGGTCGACACCATCGGAGAAGACGATGAGGGCCTTGCGTCCTTCTTTGGGCTTCATGAGCTCATCAGAGGCGAGATAGATGGCGTCGTAGAGCTGGGTGCCACCGTGTGAAGCGCCACTGCGACTCCCGCCGTAAGTGCCGTTGTCGTCACCGGTTTCAGGGCCCTGGGGATTGTTGTGCTCGGCCGCCGTAGGTTCCATCGCGGTGAGTTCGCGATGAAGCTTGTCGCGGGAGTTGGTGAAGTCCTCGAGGAGCTCGACCTCGTGGTCGAAGTGGATGAGGAACGCCTGATTGCCTTCTTTGGCGTTCTTGGGATCGGCGGGAAGCATGAGATCGACGAACTTGCCGGCGGCGGCGCGCTCGTTGTCCATAGCGCTGTAGACGCTGCGGCTGGTGTCAACGAGGAGGCCGGAGAGAAAGGGAAGAGGGCTCTGGGTGGAGAAACTTTTGATGACCTGAGGCCGATTGTCATCAGTGAGCGTGAAGTCGGCAGCGGTGAGGTTCGTTACAAGGTTGCCGTGCTTGTCGCGGACGGTGACGGGAAGAAGAACTTCGTTGGCCTGCACCTTGAGCGTGGCCGTCGACTGGCTGGCAGACGGGCTCTGGGCAACGGCTGACGCCGGGAGAGATGCGGCGAGGGCAAGGGGAACGGCAAGAGCGAGATAAGGTGAGGTTTTCATAGGGTTCCCTGCTGAATACTATGACAGCAGTTTAGACGGTTAAGAGGGCAGAGCGTTGACTTCGCCGCAGCAGCAGGGAGTACGACCTGTCACAGGGCACGGTCTTGTCCTTTCCCGGACCAGCGAACGGGATCACGAAACGCGCCACGGTTAAACATGGTTGGGTGACACCAAACACAGCAAAAGGGTAATCGGAAGCCTATATTGATTTGCGCTTTATGGGGAGGTGGCACATGGGTAATCTGGTTCGACTCTTTGTCGCCGCCGGGCTAGTCTTGATTGCAACCCTGGTGGTTGCGGTGGGACTGGCCTCGAACACGACAGCACTGGCAGCGCCCGCACATCTGATCGTTTTCCTTGTCCTGTGCGCGATATACCTGTTGCCGACCGGCCTTTCGCTGTACCGGGATTGCACCGCCAAGGGCTGGATTATCGCTTTGAATCTCCTGCTTGGATGGACACTCTTCGGATGGATCATTGCTCTTGGCTGGGCAGCCAGCGGGAAGATTCACACGGTGAGTCCAGCTTCGCGCATCCATCCTGTCGCGGGGCATTAAGAGGTCGGAGGTCGCCGCAACTGCGACCATTACGCTTGAACAACCGCGAAGAGGGCATTTTCCCGCGCGAATGCGTTTCAGGGAATTCTGTGGGAAAAACCGATACAGCAAAGTCAGCGCGCCCCGGGGCCCCGGTGAGTGAATTGGACTTGCTGGCGTAGGACCCCAAGGAGCGCTGACCTTCCACGGCGGCGAGTGACCTCACATTATTTCCCAAGACGCCTTAATTCCCGGCCAGATTCGACGGGAATCGACCGAGGGGGCCCGCTCCATCTACACCGAAAATCTCTGTTGCAAGAGGCGGATACACGTCTCACAGCGGGGCCGCCGAACGTTGTTCGAAAGGGCCCATAAGAGAGCGAATAAATGCTCATCCCAGAGGGTGTAGCGGTAGACTCTTCCAAAACATATCGAAGGACGTGAAAACGCGCTTGAAACGGAGATTGGTTTGGGGTATTGCGGGATTGATTTCCGTGTTGCTGTTTTGGAATGTGGGCGGAGACGGGCGGGCGCAGGATGCGCCGGGGCTTGCGTGTGCGCCGGGACCAGTGCCGTTGTTTACAGCGACTCTGGATGGGCGGCCGCTGGAACTGCACGGCTTTCGCAGCGGCAGTTTCGCGATCTTTGCGATGGACTTCCACTCGGAGGTCGTGATTCGCACGGGGTTCGACGTGAGCTGGGTGGACGTGCGGCCTCTGTCTGCGCAAGTGGCTTATACAATCGGGCCGGATCATCGCGATATTCGCATTCCGATCAAAGACGCGACGCCACTGACGTTGGAGTTCAACGACGATCTGGGGCAGGTGGTGCATCTGTTCCCATGCACGGCGCGGCAGGGCTAGGTGCACGTGCGCGGCCCCAGGGTGCACTACTTTGGTCCGGGGGTGCACAACGCGGGGCAGATCGATCTGAAGTCGGGTGATATGGTGTACCTGGCGACAGGAGCGTGGGTGAAGGGACTGATTTGCGCGAGGGGTGCGAGGGATGTGTCGATCGTGGGTCACGGCGTGCTGGGCGCGACAGAAGACGCGAAAGGGATTGGAAACTACGACCAGCAGGGGCCGATTCTGCTGGAGGGAACGCGGGATGCGCGCATTGAGGGCATTACCATCTTTAACAGATACAACTGGACCGTGCACCTGCGGCAGGCGGATGGAACGAAAATCGACGGAATCAGGATTCTGAATCCGGGCGAATGGTATGGAGGCGATGGAATCGACATTGATTCTTCAAGCGACGTGGTGGTAGAGAACTTTTTTGTGCGCACGGGAGACGACCGCGTTGCTGTGATGAACATGGCCGACGTGGAGACGACCGACATTACGCTGCGGCCCGCGGTGTAGTGGAATACGCCGAACGGCGGGAATGGCGTGGGGATTGGATTTGAAAATCGGAGTTATACGATCAGCGGCGTGAAGGTCGAGGATGTGGACATGATCCATGTGCAGCGAGGCGCGGCGATCAGCATTCACGACGGCGACACGGGTGTGGGAGAGAACGTAAGCTACGATAACATCCGCGTGGAGGACGCACGCCGGAAACTGATGGATTTTGCAGTCGTTTACGCACCCTACGAGCCCGACAAGCCAGCGAGCGAGGCGGAGACGAGCGGACGTATGGACCGGGGCGGTGCTTGGGATGCAAACCTTTGTTATCTGCCGGCCGAGAAGGCGGCGCCGGCGGGCAGGCAAGGAATATCCGCAATGTTAACGGTAGCGAACCTTCAGATCGTGGGCGGGGGCGTTGCCCTACAGCGTGATGGCGGGATTCGACCCGGGGCATGCTGTGGAGAACGTGCTGACTGAGGGGCTGAGTTACCAGGGACATGCGCTCACGGATGAAGCGAGCGCGAAGCTGGTGAGGGACTTTACGACGGGGGTTGTAGTTCGGTGAAGGGCTGAGTTCGGAAATAGCACAGCCCGCCGGGCGAGCGGGCGCAAGCGGAGAAGCGATGAAGAGAATTCGTCTTTTAGTGTCGATCAGTCTTCTCATGCTGCCTGCGTTTGCTTGCCGCGACGCGCGAACGCCGGACGGAGTGAAGGCTTTGGCGGCTGAGGGACGCGGGATGAAAGGAGATGGCGCAACGGCCCTCGCGGTTTCAACGGCAGCTTTCTCGCCGGGTGGTGCCATTCCCAAGAGCTATGCCTGCGATGGGGCCGACAGATCGCCTGAGGTTTCATGGTCGCCGGCTCCGGCCGGTGTCCAATCATTCGTGGTGATAGCCGACGACCCTGACGCCCCAAGAGGCACGTTTACGCACTGGCTCGTCTGGAACGTTCCGGCTCAAAGCAGAGGATTGCCGAAGGACGTGCCGAAAGACGAGACCCTGCGTGATGGCGCTCGCCAGGGCCGGAACGATTTCTGGCACATTGGTTACGACGGGCCGTGTCCTCCACCGGGAAAACCTCATCGTTACTTCTTCAGACTGTTCGCTCTGGATGCGAAGCTCGATCTGGGGGCCGGGGCGAACCGAGATGCATTGGACCGGGCGAAGAAGGGACATGTGCTGGCACGAGGCGAGGTGATGGGCACGTATGGGCGGTGAGGAGCCTGAAACCACTGATTGCACACCATAGGATTGGCACGAAAAATGGATTGGTAGCGCTACCGTCTACCGAAAAGTCGCTGTAACTCGCTGATTATGCGCGATAAATCACAGACTCACTTGATCAGTTGCCCCCAAAGTTGCCCCCAAGCAAATTATTTTTTGCGATGGCTGTTCACGGGAGTTTGAAGGCGTATTCATGCAAGCGGACTAGCCCGCCGCGAAGGATTTCGATGCCATGACTGGCACCCTTCCTTCCAACGTCCGAAGCGACGGCGGCTAGTCAAGCATAATGCAGCGCACAGAATTGCGCGCTCTCTCACTCCCCGTAATTCGCAGTTCGGGAGTCTCGCGGCGGCCTCGCAGACCGGCGGCGGGCACAAACGCATTCTCCCGTGCTCCAACGTGGGGAGATCGGGCCAGGGCGGGGCGCTGGTGCGCTAGAATTGCCGCGTCATGGCATGGCGTTTCCGCCGTAGTCTGAATCTCGGGCCGATCAAGTTCAACTTTTCGAAGTCCGGTGTTGGCTACTCGATTGGAGGGCGCGGGTTTCGTGTGGGCAAAGATGCGCGCGGGCGCTCGTACACGGCGGCCTCCATCCCCGGAACCGGGCTTTACAACCGGACCTATTCCAGCGCGGCGAAGGCCAAAGCGCCGCCCGCGCTCTCCGCTGGTGCCACTGGTGCGCAACCCACTAGCGGGCGCGGCCTAGCCCTGTTCCTGCTCTTTGCGGCGGGTGTTCTGGTGGGAGTCTTGC
>Ga0335072_10001324_pt1 | contig 40413 bp, 24 predicted proteins | sample Lox_Sample_21_FD_206725 | JGI IMG/M metagenome (GOLD analysis project Ga0335072, IMG submission 206725) | Soil microbial communities from Loxahatchee National Wildlife Refuge, Florida, United States - Lox_Sample_2.1 | ecosystem: Environmental > Terrestrial > Soil > Wetlands | place: USA... | reverse complement strand
CGAGCTATGAAATGGTTGGGATAAAAGAGGGAGATGAGGCAGTGTGAGAGCGTTATTCAACAAGTCGTGGAAGGACACCAAGTCCAAATAATCAGAGCCTTCGAACCATAGCATAGGGCACAAGAGTCTGCAGGCTGACGTCGACATCCCTGTGCCGGAGTAAAGCGGCAGTTTGCGATAGTGAAGGCCACATTCGGTCAACGGACAAGAAGATCGCACTTTGAGGAACCAGGCGTGATTCTGGTCTGGCCAGAGATCAGCAGTATCTCACGCTCAATATCGCCTAAAGAGTCAGTTGTCTTCCTAAATCTTACAGGGTTGACTCCCGTACATAGGAACGACTTGATCTCTGCCTTCAGAGGACACGACCAAGGCGTACGACTGATGAGGGCGGTGTCGCGCCTAAAGGGAAAGAGAGGTCTGGATGAAGCTTAGGAAGACGCGCTTGCATACCAAGGCGGTCCTCTAAGGAGGCCAGCTTGGTCTCAAGTGCATAATACGAAAGAATGGAAACCTGGGTTGAGAGGCAATATTTGGAAGTTTTTTGACTTCATTGTGTAAGATATCAAGTTGAAAGAGCTTCAACAAATTAGGAAATTGGGCACGTGAGAATGCCGGTGGCAAGCCTAGATAGTTCAGCAGCGTTCTGTCCATACAGCAGCACGAGAAGCGTTGATAAGGTCACAACACAAGCGTGTCCATCTTCTCTTTATACTTCATAATCTCCCTAGCATGAAGCACGCTTAGGTATTGCATGCCGACTTCACCTTCAAAGTCGGATAGTTAGGAGAAGTGAGAAACAGAAAGGACAGCGGAAAGCGGGAAGCGGGAAGATCTGCGAAAGCAGGAATGGTCCGTTATTACCTTTTCCAGGTGGATATGTAGAAAGACAAGGGACAGAGACAAATGGCAGTGTGCTGCTCTTTGTTTCTCAAACGTATGCAAGATGCCCCGGTCTCGACTCCTATGCTAGATTCGTAACCGTCGTGATTTTGCTCGAAAGGATCAGTCTCCCCACTCGTCAAATGTGACCAAACGCGCAACTGGCACCTAGAGCACCGAGTTGCTTGCCATTCTTACTTCTTAGCCTTCCCCTTCCCCGCTTCTGCCTTCTTTGCCCCTGCGCCTCCCATTGCGGCAGCCCTCAACTTCGCCTCCCTTTCATTCTCCTTGTTCCTCTCTCTCTCCTCCCGCTCCTCCTTCTCTGCCTGCTTCCTCGCCGCCTCAGCCTCGCGCCTCTCCTTCACGAGCTTCAACCGGGCCAGATCTGCCCGCGCCTCGTCCGTCTTCCCCTCCGCATGTAGCTTCTGATATCGTTCCCTCGCTTGCTGCGCCTGCAGCGCCTCTCGTTCTCGCCGTGACAGGTTCGCCATATCCTCCCCACCCCCTCCCCTCGCCGGAGGAGCTGGCCCCGCAGCCGCACTGGGTACTTTACTCGCTTGACTTCTCGACTTGGCTGTGTGGTTCGGGTTCGCGGGCATATCCTCGTCGCCATCCTCACTGCTCTCTTCTTCTGAAGATGGCATATCCCCCGGGGCAGCCTGCTTCGCATTCTTCCGCGCAATGGCGCGCTGCTTTTTCAGTTTTGCCGCTTCGCGTCGTTGCTCGCGGGTCATCTCTTCGGGTTTGGGTTTGCTGCTCGCGGGACCTTCGCCTGCGGAGTCGGAGGATTCTTCTTCTTCTTCTTCAGAACTCTCTTCCTCAGATGAGCTCTCTTCCTTTTTATCCCGGGTGCCCCAGATTGACACGGGGTTGCCGTCTGCGTCGAGGGGGGTGAGGTCTTTGGAGAACTTCTTGCCACCTGTATAAAGAAGAGCAAATATTAGAAATGTTCAGCACCCCACGGAGGCAGATAGTAAGCAAAATTCGGGTAAGGGCCGCAATAAATAACCCAATGAACATGTAAATTTACCACCACGAGTCGGCTTGCTAAACTTTCCCCCACGCCCACGAGGAGCCATGTTGAGAGTATGTGTTCGAGTTGGCGGCTTTTCAGAGCTTTGGATGAAGATTGTGCGAGGCACAGATTTACAACGAAAGCTCCTCTTGGTGCTGATATACTGGGGGACACTTGCAGAAAGTGGGCTTGCGTGAGATGGTGGGGTTTGACGACTAGTAAATCTGCTGGATCAGAAAAGTTGGTTCGTGCGATTTCGATCCAGTGGCGCCAAGCAAGGACTCTCTCGTCCACTTCCTTCGACCGAGGTTGCTGGAACTTTCGCCGCAGTGACGACTAGATTAAGCGACGTCTTAGCAAACTGTGTAGAGTCGTCTGCTTCTGCACGAGGGAACAAAACATTTGGTTCTGAGCCGTTGTTCGAATATTGGCTTTGTGCCCTTTTTGGGACTAGTTAGAGTTCTCTAGATGCTAACCCGCAAGCATTTACCGAAATTGTCAACCACAACGAGTTTGTCGGCACATTTTGTCCGTCCACACAGCTTATCAGCTGTAGTGCCATGTCAACTCCGTTGTCCGTCTGACCCGCTCCATAGAAGTCTCGCTTTTCTCGATATAAATACGCAAGAGGCTTGATACTAGGCCTGCAGAACGACTAGACTTGCGGCCGGAGAATATTTAGGGGGATCTATCGTGGAGAGGTTCTTGCATCAATTAGTGAAGTCCCTTTTTAGGCAGTGTTGCCTGCCTTATACTCCATAGCCTCTCTCATCAAATATATTGCACGGAGGGAATCTCGATCCCCGAAGGACTCCACAGGACTCGTCAGCGCCTCCAGCCTGGGGAACATGCCTTCTCTCTGATCACAGCCACCTCGCTCAATCAATAAGACGTGCCATAACTGGGAGTGATGCCATGTGTCCCATCTAGTAGATTGCTTTCTGTTCTGCTCGTCTCCCTTGGTGACTGAGCTTTCATGGTCTGTGGCATTGCCATGCTTGCAACATGCCTTCAAAAGAAAGTATAACCATTTCAGATCAGGAATCTATATCATCAATCTTATTGCGTCTGGCAAGGCTCATTACGCAGGCGTACCTAGAATCGGATGCTTAATGCATGTGAAAGCTCTGTATTGCTGTAGGACTATGCTAGTTTGTCTGTGTTGCTAGCATCTACCTTTGGCGATGAAGAGCTCACTTCAATGCTCAATCGAAGATTTTTGATCTGAATCTGTGCCGACTACCCTCTAATGGGTGTTTTGCATCTTGCTGTCACCTTCTATTACCGGCTCCAGAGCCTCTTGCTGAAACCCGAACATTCTCGCCGCTTTTGTTATCTCCTACACCTAGCGACCTGACGCACGCTCCAAACCAGCAGCGCAAGTGTTGTTCCACCAATCCATCTCAATCGTGTCGATGAAGAATATCTTTTGCTCACCTTGCACAACAGCATAGAAGCTTAGTGCACTCAATCCTTGGAATTGCACGCCGAAGAATATCTGTCTTAGCTCGCAATTGGCAAAATTCGGACAGGGCGGCTGTGGGAAGTGCTCAGTAACGACAACTTCATCGTGTCCATCGTCGGCGTTGTATTTGTAGCCGGTAGCCACAAAGTCGCAAGTGACCGAAGGATCAGTAGCTCCGTTGTCACAGCCAATGTAGGCAGATACAGCGTTGAACCAATAGGCAGAGTCGTAGTTCCGAGGTCCTGCACCAATGGCTCCATCTGGTACGTCTCCTGCATCTGGCGACCCAGAGGTGGAAGAATTAGTGGTCGAGGATGGGACATACTCGCCGAGTTGGGTTCCACTTTGTGGTGGATATGGCTCGTTTGGTGGTGGAGCGTATGTCCATCCATCCGACCAGTAGAGGTGATCGAAGGGATTGAAGATCGGAGGAAAGTCGACTGTATCATTGTTTGACGGTGAAAACGCTGGAAGTTCGTCAAACTAAATGGAGGTTAGACACGTAAATTTTGGGGGTGGGGGTTGGAAAATGCCTTACGTCGATAACAAAAGCACCAGACAAACCACATGAAGTCGTGGCAGCAGCGGCCGAGCTCGTAGTCGTTGGTGGTGGCGTCACTGGGATACTCGGCTGTGTGCTTGTTGCTGAAGGCATGTTTGGATGGCTAGGCACCGGAGTATCTAATGGATCTGGTTAGTGTTTAGTACACGGAGAACGGCACCAACGAGAAGGACTGGAAGACATGACCAAACTTGGACGAGATGAGTTGATCACAAATAAGAATAGAGCGACTGCTTACATGTTGTCCTGAACGAGGTCTGGATCACAACGGTGCTACCATCCCAATTGTTGCACCAGGAGACGACGGCGCCGTTGAGCGTCGCGTAGACAAGAGTGCAAGTCTGACGCTTACCAAGGCCGGTATCATAGCCACTAGGCGAAGCATAGCCCAAACCAAATCCGTAACCATATCCAGTCTCCTCGGAGAAACTTAGTGGTGGGGTGGGACTTGTCGTTGGATATGCAGTAATGTTCGCTGTCAAAAATGTTGTGGTCAGGTTGGTGACGGTAGTATAAGTGACCAGAGGAATTGGCAAAATGCTGACAGAACCGGAAGCTCCTGCTGCGGTCGTGGAAAAGGTATTCGTTGAGTTCCATCCGTAGGAATTTGGACCGGGGAAGATGCCACCCGTTGACAAGGGGAAGGGGTGGCGGATTGTCGAGGTGTCAGTCTCACGAGTAGTCAAAGTAATGTAGAATGTCGAATTGACTGTCGTTGTTGGAGAAGCGGCTGTCGTTGGAGGGACTGGAGAAAGGGTGATTGTTGTGATTCCAACAGTCACACTTGAGACAGGTGTGTAGTCAGTAAGGCTCCAATCAGTAGTGCTTGGTCCAACAGAGACGTAATATGGGCCAGTATTGTTTGTTGGGGACGATGTCAGTGTTGCTTCGATGACCGGTACGACTTCCGTGATTGTGAGCTTGTTGGTTGTAGTGACTATTGGTTCTGAGATCGGTCTGAGTTCGCTCTGGTCCGACAGATACATTGATTCGATTGACAAGGCGGACAAGATAGCGGCAGAGATTTCAGCAGGATTCTCGAGGGCGACTGTAACGGTCGATGGCTGCAAGGTGAAGAACTCGGTGACGGTGGTGATAGACTGACCGCAGACATCGGAAGAGCTATATCACAACTTGATCAGACACTTTTAATAGTAGTCGTGAACGGCAATAAATCTGCTGCTTAGGAAAGGGTTTGGGGATGATGAGCTTACAAGCTGAGATCCCGCCACTGACGGATGGCAGCCCCCATAGCCATGGACACTACCGCCAATAGGTAAGCGAGGGTGAAAAGCTTCATCTTGAAACGTCGATCTACTCAGGGCTACCTGCTGGTTTGAAAGTAGCAAAAAGCGGCCAATCTAGGAACGAATGAAAAGATCCGTCGTGAACAAGAATGGTTTCAATATTCTTAGCGAGCGTGAACGTAGGTGGTTGTGAAAGTGAAAGTGAAAGTTGAGGAAATGTTGGGATGAAGAAGTCTGTCGCTGAATACGACAAAAACGGGTGAACACTTAAAGCAATAAAACGAAGGAACACACGGCAACGTTCCTCGACCTATCTCGCGAATCCACAGTTGGTAGCAGCATACTCCTGGTCATCCTCTCGTTTGATTGCTCTTGCGGCAATCTGGCATAACAGTGTACACCAGAGCGGCTTCACGTTCTATTGCTGATGAACGGCCCACCACTCCAGTCGTCTTACAAGGTCGGCGCACCCGGCTTACTGATGGTAGACTTGCGTAGCTTTCACCTAGCAAATAGAAGCATTTGTTTCAAGTCTCAAGCTGATAGCCTTGGCTTGCTGTTTTACGTTGCACAGTCGTACTGCGTGGAGTAGGTACCCGGTATGATTTGAAAACGAATTGGCATGCTGTCAAGATCTGAGGATTCTCACACAACCCTAAAATGAGGTCAATCTATTTGCAGGAAGTCGAGACGAAATATCAGTGACACAATCTGTCTCTGCCCGTGGTTTGAAGCCTTCCACAGCAACGTCTCATCTTCCATCATATCGTGCCTTTTGGCAAAGGTAACTTGGGGAATCGATTTCGGCTCCTGTAAGTCTCGGGTTTGGACTTATGAGAAAATCGAGGTAATACCAAGGTTGTATCAAGAAGCGGCATGATTCTGCCACGTACCGATGCCTGGCAGATTGGAGGAAAATGGGCCAGCGGAACAGTAATGATACCTCTCTTAAGGTAACACGTTGATATTGCCGAGGCAAGCTGTTATGGCTTGTGCCTGACACCCCAGAGTCCGTTATCGGATCGTAAACCTTAGCTGATGGGATGGAAATTTCCATTACACCCACCGGCTTCTTCATGAATCGACGTGACACAGAAAGAGAAGGCACGGCGGCATCGGCACAGTACTCGTCTGCGACCACAAGCATCGTGGCCGAGAAGACCAGTTATTAGTCAATTCGTCGGACGATGAACGCATCTCAACCTTGCGGAAATTGTCGATGAGCTAGAGAGCATTGGTGAAACAACCCCGTCAAGTTATTGGCCAAAGGGTTGGACATGATGTTGGACAATGATCGTGGCCTACCGACCTAAATCACCCACGTTCTGGGTGGAGCTGCGTAATCGGGACATCATTGACGCCATCTGGCGGTGGCATCTAAAAGAATATGGCGCAGGCCGACCAGAATCTGGATCGTCCATGTTTCAGGTTTCGGTTTCGTCCCCAGGGGTAGGATAGAAGGGCATATCGACCGATATCGGGCATAACGCTGGACGGTCGTGACGTTGCAACGCAAAAGGGCCTAGACGGAGGTCTAGGTAAAAGTACGTGAAGATACGCTAGCCTACTGGTAACTTGGGAGCGTTTTAGTAATGGAAGTCTTTCTAGGCAATCATCTCCTGTTTATCCAGTCACAATCCGGGGCACTCCTGTAGGGCAATCCTTTGCCGAGTTTGTTGGTGAAGCAATGTCACGAAGCCGTCGTTGGTGGGCTCGGCATCTTTTTGAGAATAAGGACCAGAATTTGGTCTTGGATTTTTGTTAGGCTGAGTATTCGGCGGAGAATATTGTAGAATTTCCTGTCAGCTGTCCTCACTGCGATGAACATCAACCTACTCTCTTGCAAACAAGATCTGGGCTCGACAAGTATCGATTGAAATAGGGGATTGGCGCCTGTGTGTGTTTGTGGAAAAGGCAGCACATGGCGACGGTTTGGTTGAGACGAACTTATGGGGCCGCCCAAGCCGGCATGACTGGCGTGGATTTTGAGACTATTTCTGATGGTCCAACCCTTTGCCCGCGCCCGGTCCTTGCATTTGACGCCTAGATCGTCCAACCAAAGCGGTGCGCACTCCAGCCTTCTCAGCGGACGCTACTTGAGGATGCGCGTTAGTGGACCCTCTTGCGCTGGATCCAGGTACCTTAGATGAGGGGCATCTCTCGCCTTCTCATTCATCCTTCAGTCCTTCTGTCGCTCCACCAACAGTGCGAAGCAGGTCATCCGCTTCTATATTGTCCCTGACAACTTGAGAGGATTTAGCATGCCATTTGCGAAAGTCCGTGCTTGAGCGACGCCAGTGACGTCTCCGTTTAGCCTCAGTCATCTACCCTCGATGACAGCCGGTTATCAGCCTCGAATCCGGCATCACCACATGCTTGCGCTGCATGATCCGAAGACTTTCCATATCTTTAGCCATCCGGAACCCTCTTCATGACATCGGCTTCACACTCTTAAAAGCACTCCTGTTCCTTTGGAAGAGATTGTATCACCATTCTCATCCTCTCAATCACGTCGGCCGGAATCCGGTGCTGCCACGTCCCAACGAACACACCCGATCACACCTCACAACCCATCCAAGTCCGGCAACCGGCTGAACGTCGGTCAATCCAACGATACAAAAACAAACAGAATCAAGTGGCTTGGTGCAGTTACACATGACCGCTGATACTGTCGCCTGTAGTTTGCGGCCTGGGGAGATAGTGGTCCAACGGCCTCCAGACCCAGGTATCGCCGAGAGACCTGTGACGGATATGTCAACGTCCACTGCATTACGTCCCGAAGATAGTGCCTGGGATAATAACGATCGACCATTAAAGAGAGGTCATGAAGAGGTCGTCACGCCTACTACACCGCGTCCACCCACCTCACAGACTTTCCAGAGCTTGAGTGCAGAAGTTGGCACCGACAACGTCGCCGACCCTCTGGTAAAAACTAGTCTTCCTAGCGATAAAGTTTCGCTTCCACCATCGACCTTTACATTTCCTGTGCAACATGATCCGCAACGCAACCTGCTGTACAGAGGCTCTTCCCAAACATCAATTCAATCCTCGATGGCCGTTGATGACATGGATATGGATGGATCTGAAGACGACCAAGATGGCTCTGACAACGACACAGAGAATGGTGAACCAGGACGGTCCTCGAAAAAGAAAAAGGGCCAAAGGTTCTTCTGCACTGAGTTTCCTCCTTGCAATCTGAGTTTCACCCGGAGCGAACATCTAGCTCGTCATATCAGGTTCATATACACTCTACTTGTCGAGTCTCTGTTCTTTTGCTAATTTTCTGCAGAAAACACACCGGGGAGCGGCCGTTCCAATGCCACTGCAATAGAAGGTTCTCTCGTCTTGACAACCTTCGACAGCATGCTCAAACAGTGCATGTCAACGAGGAGATTCCTGGCGACTCACTTGCTGCAACGGGAACCAGGTTTCAGAGACAAATCCGGACCGACAGAGTACGTCCCTCTGGAGGACGTCCTCGTAGTGGCACCGTTGGCAGCTCTGGAAGTCTTTCGAGAGGTCACAATCGGAATCTCTCCGCGTCCAGCGTTGGTTCAAATGCGTCTACCTATAGCAATCAGACAGAAACACATCGCAGGCCTCCCCCTCTGATCATGGCCAACGATGGCAGTGGCAGACCTAAACTCGGACTAGAACCCCCAAGTACGCCACCTGCTCAATATCGTGGCTATGCAGCCAACTCTCCCGGAGGTTTCAGTACGCCTCCTTCAGCGACCTATTCTGGAGCTCCAGGCAGTCCCGCATATGGATCCACCATGGAGTCTCCAATATCAACTAGTTCTCGAAATGTGGGTCTCTTCGGCACGAGGACGCCTAACCGACGTCTTTCAGTACCATCTGGGGCAAGCCCGTTTCAAAATTCTCAGGCCAACAACTATCCACCCTCGTATCCAAGTCCGCTTGCTCCTTCAGCTCTGACTTACGCCAACCAAAGTAGTGTTTACGCCAGTCCCACCTCGTCCACGTTCTCAGGTATGCGCGTGGAGCCAAGTCCAGCTCCGGCAGACGACTGGCGCAGGAGGACATGGCATCCATCTACCTACACAGCCGCAGGATTCAGTTATTCCCGCCCTGCTACTAGCGGCTTGACCTACTCTCAAACGCCAGATGCGCCACAACCGGCATTCGCTCAGTATGCTACGGCGGCTGCTGGCCAAGCGCCGAGACTGCCAGGAATTGAGAGCTTCGATCACGTCCAGCATCAGCCATCGACGCCTCCTCGCAGGCAGCCAAGCCCAGCGCGCATTGACCCGGCTCTTCAAACGCCCATATTTGCCACTCCTAACGTTCCTTACCGAAGTCATCCCAATACCTCGAGCCACAAGCGTGGACGTCATTCCATTGACACATCGCTCAACAACAATCTGACGAGGCTGGATATACATGGCCATCAACAGAAAGAAATGACAAGTTGGGGACAGCAAACAATGAGCGAAATCCAGGACATCGCTGCACGTCAGGTGACACCTGACAATCACCGATCAAGCACTCAGGCACCTGCTCCTACGAATATTCCTCGCCAGGCGCCGCAAACAGGATTCGAGACGGGCCAACCGTCTACGCCAACGAAAAGCAAACGACAAGGCTGGTATAATGGACCGCCGACAGCTATGAGAACGTCCCCTGAAGATTCGAGTAGCAGCGAAGGAGTTCCTACCCCAGGAACTTCAGCCGCAGAGATACATCCCGCAATTATGCACAGTAATGGATATATCGAGCCTCACCATGCTGTCCTCGTTGCAGATGTGAGTATCGCCCAAAACATTTCCTGGCTTATGCTAATATGCCGTCAGCCTTGCACTCCTCAACCACCCAACCTCCCAAGCTATCCCGCTCCACAAACAGACACACAGAGGCCTTCATACTACGCCGAGCCCAGAAGTGGCACAAATGATATGGGGCGCTTGGAAGCTCTGGTCGCAGTGGCCACAAGCGAAGATAAAGGCGCCAGCATGTCTCGCTGATCACCATTGTAACACCTTGAGCAGCGCTGGTGGGCCCTCAAAAAAAAAGGCGAAACTGAACCCTCTGGCCACTTCACATCTCCTGACACGACCTCTTCTCATTATGACTACGAATCTGATGTCACGTCCGTAACGCGTTACGATGATCGTACATTTAGAAGCATATGATACCCATACCCAATTTCGGAGGATGCAAATTAGTTTCACCTAATCATTGCATGTTCAGCCCGGCGTCTTTGCGTTGATGTTTAACTATCTTTAACTACCTTTCAGAACAAGGTCTTCAGCTCTTCGCTCAGCGTTTGTGCGCTTCGTTCCTGTCACACTCGTCACGTCACATTCCTCTGGCAGACTTTCTGACCCAGAGATGGGCCTTACAACACTACGATTCTTCGCATTGCCGAAGAACATGACCGCGATATATGAACCTATGACAACATCGTCTTTTCTTGATGCGTTCAGCTCTGTGATCCTGCAAATGCCGCAACCGATTTCCATCGTCGTCAAATTGATGGAAGTGTGGGAACTTGGGGTCTACAAGTTGTTCTGTGCGTTTGTTCCGCTCTTCGGGAGGAGCAAAATCTTTTTGACTAGCTTGGAAAGGCGGTAGTAGATAATTTCGTTCAAATGAAAGTCCACTTACTCCCGATACGGCCTTTTGTCAGATTTTTTTCCCCCACTCCCTAGCAACACAGTGCTATCATTAAGGAGCCAGAAGCACCCTCATGCTGAGTCCGAGCTCTTGAGGACCTCTCTAAGTCGCCTGCTCTGATATGCAGGGTAAATGATTCCTTGCGTCCTCAAGGGAACTCAGCCTAGATAGACTGTCGCGATTAGAACCCTCGGCGTGTTGAACGAGTCTATTTTCTTTACCATTACATTCGGATCTCCGAAACGGAGGTGCAACTGCTGTGGGCCCCCCTTATCCTTTTCAGAACTTCTACATCTCGCTGGGTCGAACAGTTATAACATAGCTTCAACCGAGGCGAGCATAGTATCTCGGACAACGCAAAATATGCAAGTCCGCCCGGTCCTGCGCATTGGAAAGCTTTTCGTGTTCAGGCGTACCATGGCTATAATTAGCTACTACTCAGCTTCATCCTTGGCCCCCTATCTCTTGAATCAAAACAAACAATCACACATCTCATCTGTACCCAAATCTACAAGGTAGCTTGGACATCTCTTTGACTCTCACCACTGTATCTCGGAGCATTCAACGCGGCAATAGATGCAATCACATCAGCTGGCGCGAGGAGATGCCAACTCGCCAAGGTGCGTTTGGAGCTAGCACCTACTGTGACTGCAAAGACCTGATCTTTGGGCAGGTCGGTCTTGAGCAAAGCTCGGAACATATCTAAATACTTCGTTAGATATTGGAGAAAGCCGCTGTAACGGGGCTTCGCTCACCTTCATCTGTCTGATCATCTCCTAGACAAAGGACGAATTCTGGCGGCTCACCGGCCTGCTTGCCGTACTCGTTGACCAGGCGTGTCGCGATGTACCCTTTGTTCACGAACTGAGGTCTGACCTCGAGGTTTGATTTTCCGGCCATGACTTCTATTTCCCATTTCTTCGCGACCGTATTCTCCAAAATTCTCCTGCACTCCTTGGCCTGAAAGGCTCCAAAATCCGGATCTGCCTGCCTGTAATGCCACGTCAGCGCCACTCGTTTCTTCTCTATCCATGATCCTTGTGTCCGCTCGGTGAAATGCCCAAACACCTCCATGACCTCCTTCTGCCATCCCATGTCTATTTTCTCTGTCAGGTTCTCCCAATCGTTGCTCCTGGGTTGACGGATGAAGCAGCCATGTTCAGCACTCAAGCCAAGTTCAGAAATGTGGCCCATCCACTCGTCAAGGAACTTCTCATCCCTCCCGCTGATGATCCAGACCGCATTCTTGGGATCTGCCGCCAGAGCTTTCAACGTGCGTAGTACGCGATCGGACGGAATGGCAGCATGTGGATCTTTTACAATCGGCGTGAGTGTACCGTCGTAATCAAACATGAAAAGACGTTTCTTGGCCTTGTGGTATTGCTGAACCATCTTGACGCGGTCAAGAGCGGGCGTAAGGTCGCTCTGACTGAAGGAGGTCAGATTTGTCAGAAGTCGTTTCAAGAAGTTGTTCGACCAAGTCGAGACCGTATGCGTCGTTACATAGCTGTACAATCTCTCATGGTTGTCTTTCTTGGTTTGTCCATCCATCTCTAGAGCGGCCTTAATGGCGTCAGCAACGCCACCAAGGTCCCAAGGGTTGATGTGGATAGCATTCCCAAGGCTGGCTGCTGTGCCAGAAAACTCGGACAGAATGAGAGGCCCATAATGGCCCTTCTGGCAGATGATGTATTCCAGGCTGGTAGTGTTCATGCCGTCACGAACACTAGTGATTAAGCCGACATCAGCAATTCGAAGCAGGGCAAAGTATTCGTGAGACGAGAGGTACTGAGGGTAATGTTGTATGGGTGAGTAACTCAGCGACCCGAACTCTCCGTTGATCTTGGATACCAACCTCGATATTTTGTGCTCAATTTTGTGGCCAGAATCTTCTTTCTCTTCTTCGACACTGGTTGGACTTGTCACCTGTATCAGTACGACCTTCTCCCGCCACTCGGGGTAGCGCTCGAGGAATATTTCAAAGGCTTGGAATTTTTGGGAGACACCTCTAACTGTGTCCAATCGGTCTCGACCTACGATAATCTTCTTTCCAGAGTAGAGCTGCCGGATGGAGACCATATTCTTCTCAATGACAGGGTCAGCAAAGGCGGCGCGTTGTACAGCGGCAGCGTCAATGCCAATCGGGAAGACATCCACAGCGACATGGGCGCCATAGGCGTCAACGCCTGCAGAACTGGACTCGAAGCCCAGTATTCGCTTGCAACAAGAATTGAAGTGGCGTGAGTAGCCGTACGACTGGAAACCGATCATCGTCGCACCAAGGACTCCGGTCAGTATGTCTTTCCGCCGAGGGAGGCATCTTAGAAACTCGCTGCTCGGGAATGGAATGTGCAGGAAGAAGCCGATATAGATGTTGGGGACCCGTTGGCGAAGTATGCTTGGTAAGAGCATAAGATGATAATCGTGAATCCAGACAATGTCACCGGGCTGGTATACATGTAAGATACGATCTGCGAATAGTTGATTCATCCGAACGTAATCTGCCCACCATCTTCTCTCGGCTCTGCCGTCGTCTGGCGCGTGCTGACGGTAGTGGAACAGGGTGTACAATTCGTGCTCTGCGTATCTCCTCCACCTACCCTGGTCTTTCAGGTGTAAATTTGCATCCTCGTCATCCACCTCATCTGAGAGCCACACGGGCAAGACTCTGCCATTTGGGTCATCCTCCAGCATGCGCTCGAGGCGATTCCGGTCTGTTTTCGTCACTATCAGGCCGTCAACAAATGGATTGGGTTGGGTTGCTTGGGCTCCGTTCACGGGAATTGGGGCAGATTTTTCATTCAGAGGTAGAGAAAACGGTCTCTTGTAGCTGTTCTTTTTGGGAATCGAAGGTGAGGGCAGTACGATATGCTCAGCTAGGTCCTGTGGTGGTGACGCGGTGTCGACAACTGGATGAATCTCGCCCGTCCATCCAACCAGAGTGTGATTCCATGGTGTCCGAGAAGAGGAAAGATGCGAGAAAGAATCAAATAGTGCCGAAGTACCGCGGCGCGCTTTAACTTCCCATTCACCACCGAAGCGCATCCCGACTGTGTACGGTATGCACACAGTTGCGCTGATGACGTTGCCAGTGAGCCGGAGTCCAGGATGTGAAGTCTGGGGGTCGATGTCCATGCTTTCAGGCTGCGATACTGAGTGGACCAAGCTAAGTCGCCTCAGAAGCTCTGCCCCTGTCCTCGCACCCTTGGCTACTTCCGCTGGCGAATCTGGACGCTCGGCTGAGGGTTGCGAGTCAGACTGCTTGGGTGCAAAATAGGAGTTTGCGTTCCAATGAGGCGTTTTGCTGTCCGCCCTCTCGTAATTTTCGTCTGCATCTTTGGGACTCTGGAAGACTTCATTGGCGCTATCGAGATACCCGGGCTCCGACGTTAATATGGTGGGAGGAGTGGCCTTTTCAGGACCGGTGACAGGATGGCCGAGGCCTTTTTCTGCCATTTCGGTGGTTTTAAGCGATAGCCTGGAGGATACTGGTCAGCGGAGAGACCTTTCCAAAACTACAATTTAGCGAAAGTATATCTCGATCTGAGGATGCATGGAGACAAATGGAAGGTGGTAGGGACTGATAGGAAGTAACCGTCTTTTGAACGTATGGGTGCATTTGCAAGAAGGGATTGAGGTTACCTGGAAGAAGGAATTCCAGCAGCGTCACCTCAATCAATGATGGACCGTTAGGGCAAGAGAGTCTATGCAACCGTTGAAGTATTTCCCAACATGTTGCTCTCGGCGAAATTCGCAACAGTGTATCTGGATGGGTAGGAGCGCCAGAGATTTTGACCAGGGCCGGATCCTACGTAAAGTGGCGGATTGGTTCAACTAGGCGACATGTGAAGTGTCATTCGAACAAAGGCCACTACCCAGGCGCCTCTGCATCACCCAGTGAAAAAGTGGTATGGAGGTTGGGGGAATGATGAAGTTTGCAGCTATGACATGTGGTCGGGCCCCGTCCCTATGCCGTGTTCAACTTTCAAAAAACCGGAACGAATGAAGCTTGCCGCAACGTGTTTTCCGTAAGGCAAGCCCCGCCTTATTGGCTACACGTATCTCTGCCCGAAAGATACGGCTTGTTTGTCAAGCAGTACCATCGCCTTACTCATCACTGATCACTACGGGCCGAGCGGCGACGCTAGATCTCCTTTCAGGCTGAGATTATCAATTACTGCTATCCGAACAATTCGTTCCAGAGAAGAGTTTATTAGAGCTCCGTCCTTCAGCTAGAGGCTTGCGAAAACACTACTGTTCGCGCCAACCGCATGGCTTAATCTGTGTATCTGACCCACTGCACTCAAACGCTTCCTTTCGTCTTCATAGATCTCATGGTCTGCCCCTACAAACCAGTCCAATAGCGCCAAATTGTTCTTGGCTGTGGGGCTCTGCGTCCAGTCTGTCGAGTCCCAAACGCCCATACACTCTCTCAGCTTTAGATCCGCCTCAATCAATACAGCTTGCACATGTTTGATGAGCTTCACTTGCCTCCCAAGGTCATGTCCTGGATTGGATGGATCTTGGAGACACATCAGGTGTGGCTCGGGACGCGAATGAGAGAACCACTTGCGACCTTCCAATTCATCCTCAGATAGCTCGCCAATAGCATTTTGATGCGGTCCTCTGTCTGGAGAATGATGCGCTGTTTTCCGGCTCGGCCTCTTTCCGTTCGTGAGGCCTTTGAGAACGTATTCAAGCGGAGCAAGCGAAATAGCTGTGGTGTAGAAATCAATCTTGCAGTACATGTCCAGGAAAAAGCACAGCTGCTTCCCTGCTTCCCTGCGGCCGATCTTTGCTTCACTAAACTTAAGCGCAGCCACGATCATGATTAGGAGAGGGTAAGACCCAATGCCGCCCAAGCGCCCTATGTTGAGGCCTCTGATCTCGAGCATCTGTCGCAAGATCATGTAAAGCGGGCGCAGCGTCGGGTATTCACTGATGCATTCTTGAGCATATGTCGTGCTGTTGAAGACGTCACCGGTGCACTGTATCTGGAATTTCAGATTCGTCGGAACATGCAACCCAGTGATTATCGGTACTCGAGCGCCGTCGATGAATGCTGACGCTTGTATGGAATTATGTCTCTTGGGCAGCTTTGACCACAAGGACTGAAGTAGCTCATGGGCTTGCTCTCGATCCTGAGAAAGACCTGTAGAGTTTCCTCCGTTCACATGAGTAATGTTGAAATCTAGGTCCGATAATGCGGCTGCAAGACCTGTCCGGCGTGAGCCGATTAGATCGACATGTGCACAAGGATCTATGGAGGCGATACACGAACGAAAAGCTGTGATGGCCTGGTCTGCTGCTGCAAGTTCGTCTGGCTTGGGCAGAATATAGTTGTGGAAGGCGAGAATTTCCGAGGTCAATCGCTCTGAAGCAGGGCATTGTTTTGCGGAGGACAATTCCGACACCGCCGACAATTCTCGCAACCATGGCAGACGTTTATTTAGAGGTGCTGATGGATCATTTCTCCATTGCGCTATTAGCCCGCGGCTTTGGCCAATGTATTCGGCATTCTTTATGTCTCCTCTACCTCTCCTGCCTTGTTGTCCTTTTCCCCTTGCAAACCTCAAGTGTAGGGCTGTTTGAAGCTTTTTTTTGGGAGTGATTTGTGGAATTTTGGTGACAGGTGGTCCCAAGTCGAGTCGCTGTCTTTTCCCATCCTCTGACACTTTGTGAATCAACGACGCTCTGTTTGCTTCCCTGTGAGCGTCGAGGGTCTCCCGGAGACTTTCCGGATAGACATTCGGTTCGTTGCCAACTGGTATCTCATATCTATACTTGCTTACAGTAGCGTTGGAAGCCCTTTGTATGCAGAGACGTTTATTGGATTGGCAGAGAATTGCTTGGGCCCAAGGGAGGCTCAACCGAAGTTCCTGCCATGCGTTGTTTGCGTGATTAAGTGCAGGTCTAGCTGAGACCCCTCCAAGATATGGCATCTAGCATGATTGATTCGTGCAACAAAATGAAAGGGAGGGGGCCTGGCTGCGGAGAATTGTCACGCATTATCATTTTGCTGCGCTTTGCCAAGTAGCCGCATAGGGCTGAAGGCTATAAACTGCCCTGTGGTGCTAAGTCCGCCGTTCTGTCCTCAATAGAACCACCTTTCTCAGCCCACGCATTGTCAGAGGCAACCGCGCCCTCCCTATTTCCATTGCAGTTCAGAACTAGTTGCCACAAATATTTCCAATGACCAGCCCTCGTATATCAATATCTCGATATGGCGAGTCGTCAACTTTCGGAAGCGTGTCTGACAGACGGCGCAGCGACCTTCGCATGCCACAGTTCTTCAAACGGTATGCTGGAGTGCTCGGGTTAGTTGCTTCTTGCTTCTGACTTGTAGTGATCTAGGCTTTTTAAGTTCCCACAGATGGACTTCGAGATGGCCATCTGGGAGATGACACACCTCCTCATCGCGCCCAAGAAGGTGTTCAAGTCTATCTTCTACCAAAAACGTCCGTTCCCAACCATGAGACTATGGGTTTTCTTGTGCAAGAGCCTGACATATTTATCGCTACAGAAACCAGGAATACATACCACCGCGCCGATCCTGCGTTCTCCTACCTTTTCGCCTTCTTCTTGATCCTCACTTCCCTCGCATGGGGAATCGCCTACTCGCCATCCCTGTCTGCGATCACCAAATTAATGCTGATGTTCGTTTTCGTCCATTTCCTCTTCGGCTCTCTTTTCCTCTCGACGCTCGCATACTTTTTCATAGGCAGGCTTCTCGGGCCGGGGGTCGCAGGCCTTCCTGGACGGCGACGGCAGCAAGGGCTCTTCGGTCCACCTGGTGGAACAGGGCGCGGAGATTTACTCGAATTTGGCTACTGCTTTGATGTGTCAATCCGTGCATTCTTCCCGACGTACATTCTACTCTACATTGTGCAGTACATCCTAATGCCATTTATCGGGCGCCACAACGCGGCGAGCACCTTTTTCGGCAACCTGCTATACCTCGTTGCGGCCACGTACTGGACCGTGATCACATTTCTTGGCTATAATGCACTGCATTTTTTGCATCACACACAACTATTGCTCACGCCAATGGCCGGGTGGGTGTCGATATGGCTGGTATGCACCATTCTCGGTGTTAATCTGCCCTTGTATGGTATGAAGTGGATGTTCTTGGGAGTCCAACTCAAACAATAACACAAATAAATCAAGATTTTTAAGAATACAATGCTGGCCATCACAAGGTATGATGATCGAAGACATATTGACTGTTCCCACGTGCAGCCAGACAGTCCACTTCAATTCTCGAAGTTTCTATCCGTGTATCAGTGAGCTGTCTAGTCTATGAGCGTGACAGAGAGAGTGGATACCTGTCAAAGATCAGCGGGCGCAATGCCAACCTGGGGTGGTGGACTGAGAAAGACGGACATCCTGACCATTTGTGCTCATCGCCTCTTAGGAGCTCAAAACCGCAGACCTTGGACTGGTCTGGAGAATGCAAACAGAACCACCAACTTTTCATTGCCTCTAGCCGCTAATCATCGGAAGGCTGCACTGGCTTATCGAAACTGTCTCGTCTCCACCTATCAAATCCTTCGTCTTCCAGTTCTCGTCATAAGCTTCCCAATCCTCTCTTCTCGCAGATAAGGAGCTGCCTTCTGTTTACTTAAACCCTGCAAGGGCCCTGCCATTTTTCGACAAAAGTTATGCCCTATGGATTGGTCTTCCGAACAGCTCCTTTGATTGCGTACTAGACGGAAAAGGCAGCCCACGCCGTACTACTTCTTACGGAATTACGGCTCCAGCATTTTCCGAAGACAACATGGAGTAAGTCGTCAGCTCGTCGCCATTGGCAAGGTGTTTAAACCGCCAACGTCGGGATCCTTCTGAGCTCTGGAATGATGTGCGTCCACTCGCATTTCACTAAGAGCACACGAGGGAAGGCTCAGATATGGGGGATGCTAGAAACAGAAGGTGATCTACTCACGCGACTCCTGGGGCAATATGGGCGGCTGTTTTCGTTATGTGCAAATCCATATAGTAGTTGCTGAGGCTCGTGACAAGAGTATCATTGCCTCCGCAGGGAAAATACGAGTCCAGAGTCTCGCTGCCATTTCTCGAGTGCCGCTTTTTTGGGATGTCGTCTCGGGTGTTTTGAAGTGTGCCTCAGATCATCGATATCGCTACTTCCTAGCTCTGACGTTTCTGTTCAACAAGATCAGGAGATTAAGTCGCCAAGACTGCATCCTAGGCATCCCGTTGCGCAATGTCGAAGCAACGCTGATCTCCGTCTCCTCAGACTGCCCTTTTCAGCCTAGCTAGGACGCAGGAGGACTACTATCACTGAATCCACTGAATCCACCGAAGTTTGCTCAAGAGTAATTACGACGAGTCGTCGGCCTTTCACCTTTTCTCCCTCAGCTACTGCTTCTCTGCGCGAAACCATGACACAACGAATTGGCATCAGCAATGTCCGTTCGGGAGGCACTACCGCATTCTCCGCCGAATAACCACCAACGGTCATGGAATGGCTGCGCACGCTGCAAGAAACGACGACAGAAATGCAACGAGCAAAAGCCAAGGTGTCGCCGATGCCAAAGCGCTGACGTGCAATGCAAATATCTGATAACGCTACGTTGGGGTGGGCGTTCCTTCCAGCAGTCGAGATTCGGAACAGTTCTGGCGGATGTTAAGAACAACGTGATCAAGCTTGGTAAGATCTAGCCCAAGCTTTCATAATGGGAAAGTACACCGACAGTAACACTACATCACAGAGGTTGATCCCCACTGCTTCGTCTACACGACAGAGACTGCTGCTGCCGTCGCTCTTCCCGCAACGTCTTGTACCGACACTAGTATCCCTAAAGTAGCCCGGGGGTGCACGCTGCCACTGACATGCAATGTCTCTACTGAGTTGGTTCTGGATACACAAGCAGTTTCACGTCTTACGCCCTACTTGGAGCCACTACCGTCACTATCTTGCGTGGATAGATTCCTCTTACATCACTTTGTTCACTATACGTCTCAGGCGACTTCATGTCATTCTCTTGTTCACCGTGACGTCTGCCAATTGATAATACCGATGGCCCTTCAGAATCCTGCATTGTTTTCCGCCACGATTGCTCTATCTGCCACACATCGAAAATCACTTTCTTACAATGGACCTTACGCCTACGATGCGGACAAGCTTATCGCTAGTCTCAAGGCGACAAGTCTACGTCATCTCCGCAAGGACCTTGACGATGCCGGGAATAGAAGCATCGATTCCCTTATCGCGACTATACGAACGCTATGCTTGTGCGAGGTTTATGCTGGCACGGACTGTCCTGGCACGTGGCGTGCGCATCTCGAAGGAGCAAGAGCGTTAATCATTGCGCTCAAGTCTTCTAACCATCCCATCTCATTAGATCGTGACGGTTCTACTCGATTCCTAAGAAGGTGGTTTGGAGTCACAGAAGATATGGTGGCGCTGACAGCAGATGGGTTTCCACAAGGCACATTCGATGATGGTGCAAATTTCGACACTTTGACAGCAGGAATGAGCACAGAATCTGTCTATCTCGATGAGTACACTGGTTACTCTACAGATCTATCTCTTCTGTTTCGAGAGATTGGAGCAGCTGCTCGGCAGCAGCATCGGGCAAGCGACATTGCTCAAGACGCTGAAGCATTTGATGGGAACGATATATCGAGACAGGCAGACATGCTTGAACAATCATTGCGCCGCATGATTGATCGCGACAAATCCAAGCCTCCAAAATTCGACTCGAGAGTGGCCAAATTACTCTCCGCTCAACAGGCAAAGGAATTCTACCTTTGTAATGAGGCTTCTCAGCACACGGCACTAATCCACCTAGTACGACGGGTACGAAAGTTACCGGCCTCGTCCCCGATTGTTCAAAAGTCCGTGAAAAGAATTCTTGATTGCATAAGCAGTATCATGTCTGCTCCGCCGTCGCCATTGGCAGTCTTGACAACGCCTCTTTTCACTGCAGGTTGTGAGGCATTAGGCACTGATCGGGATCTGGTGAGGCGTTTATTGAGTAACATGTTCAGGCTCATGCGAATACCAAACATGAGGCGTTCTTTAGAAGTTCTGGAGGAGTACTGGGCTAGCTCCGAGTGCAAGGGTAATGACGGCTGGGAGAGCTTCATGCGTATAGTCCTCCCCATCCTTTGTCTTGCTCATTTCTCTACTAACCAACCTAGGCCGGCAAAAGTGGGACTTCTTACCTTACTGAGAGTGCCATCTCTTATTCGATATGGTTCCGAAGGGTTAATCCTAACCTGGAAGCCAAAACTGTTTGAGGCGAAAGAAATGGGGTACGAACTCTTCGTCTGACACCAGAAGAGGTAGGAATGCCCGTACACCGCGAGACTACCAGTCGAGAACGAGGAAACCAATCAGCGGCGTGGGGTATATATCCTTTCTTTAGAAGCTTGAGGTGCGGGACACCGGGGCCAGTAAATACTAGGCTAATTAGCCACTTATGCTCCGACCATCACTAGAACTGTACTCTATTGCAACCAATCTCGCTCCGATACTTGCAATAATGACAACTTGTCCACCGGTCTCGGCAAAATCGGAGGCCGCCACAGGCCTGGCCCATAGAGCAAAGAGATAGAACACCTTTCTAAATCGTCAAGCAACTTCCAGCAAAGATCGGAGGTGATTGGCTGCTCAAAGTTCCACTAGAGATGCAGATGCTTTTGTAGCGGCGCTTGCCTTTCTTAAGCATCGCTAACGGATTACTTTTGGTTCTACCCACAATTCACTCTTCATTTCGTCAACAATGCGTCGAGGCTATACTTTTTGACTCCAGGAAATGTCGCGCTATGGCCATAGCAAAAGTACTGATACTTTTGCTTTGGGGATTGTCCGAGATCAATTGAATCACATGTTTATCATCCGCTGATCGGCCCAGCTTTCGCCTGAGCATCTTTTCTTCCTTTCGTTTGGACAGAGTTAATTATCTCGTTTCCCCTCGAAAAGATGTCTGAGAGGACTTGATCCGCATCTAATGATAATGTGTCTAGCAACGGAGAACGGAATCGATGTCGGAAGAGGATCACCGACCTCTATCTAGGCGAAAAGAAATCCCTAAAGGAGGTTCAGCGAATCATGTACGAAGAGGCACATTTTTGGGCCACGTAAGCTTTCGCTCAGCCACTTATTACTCACCCGGTTGCTGATAAGTGTAGGGAGCCAATGTATAAGAAAAGGTTTAAGCTGTGGAACCTGCAAAAGAATGTCCCTTCATGTGATATGGTCCAAGTTGACGCCCGGCTTCGAAAAGAAGCTGACAGACCAACGTCGGTACTTTGGCATGGCAAACATATCAGCTGTGCTAAAATCGAGAGGTGGCGTCGGCGTCGTATGAATGAGTCGAACCATACAGGTTCTTATCACAAGGCTATTACTCTGGAGATGAGTTCCGAGGGCTCTGGAGATATTGCGTCACGTGGCCACTCGATTAACGATTGCGGTGGTAACATGGGCACATCAAATACAGAGTATCCAGAAGTACCTCGAGACAGCGCCTCGATCTCCCATGCCTCCGCTAAACAGTGCCAACTTTCGAGGCTTTCTCGCGGTAACGTCGATGGCAAGGCACTTGAAAATCCCTATGGCCTCGTCACCTCATCCCAATCGACCGTGAATCCAACTTCCGCAGATGGCGGCAATACTTGGTTGCAACAACAGCCAAGGATTCCGAGCGATTCTCGGGACCGAAGTTTAACGTTGCTTGAGCAACTTTATGCACAAGATGCCGACCCCGGCAGGCCATACGGCCCCAAGGAACTTAAGGCTTTGGAACTAGCACTTCTTCAGACAGACTTTTACTATCAAGATCTCATTTTCGAGATGCGCCAGACCGGAGTTGAATGTCAGCTCTTTATGGGGCTTCGAAAACGACAAGGAGAAGAGGTAGGACGCATTGAAGCATCGGCTTGTATCCCATTGACCTCCACCGGAGACATTGCACCTCTCCAGTCGGCACCTCCGATCACCGGCGGGTCTTACCGGGGTCACAATCTTTTACAGATCTCATCTTCCCATGATTGTCATGCGAGCGGGCAGACAATGACAACCACCACTGGGTTGGCTCTCTGGCCTGACGAGGACTCTTTCGAGACATATTTAGAGGAGAAGCCGTTGGTAGACCTTTACAACAAATGCTGGTTGGGCCTGAGCTTTGCGCGAAGAGGATTTCCCATCGAATCGAGGACAGCATTACGCGATGCCGACGACATGCTAAAAGTGTTCATGGGAGGTAATCATCCGCATTTCCTTTCATGGATGGCCTACATGGCCTGCTACTCTTGCGACTACATGGTGCGTGAGGATCCGCTTCTTCTTTACACACCGCACCTGCTACAGCTTATGCCTTCTCGGTTGCTCCATGTTCTCGAGATCCTCCACAGCGAAAAGCTCAATTTGCTTGTCTGCGAGACTATTGTAAGGACTACAATCGAGACGTTTCGCCATAAGCTCTCGCGTATCAACAAGCTCTCGCTTCAGCAACTGACGAAGCTCTACGACCTATTGGAAACTGCAACCGAGTACAATGACGTGGTAGGGAGACGATGCGTCGATGGGCCGCCTGTGCCCAGCAGGTGGCAGCGCAGGTGCATCGGGATGAGGGGTTTCCAGTGCAGGACTTGCGTATGGCTGGTTAGCGCATAAGTACAATGCCTCATGCGAGAGAGGCATCGGGACAGAACTGGGGCTCCGTCTACTGTGGAGGGGGTAAGGATATGTCAAAAGGCAGGTTGTACGATAGGGGAGGCCTAGCAACGATGGGAAGACAGAACCTAGAGACACGTTGGGTAGAAAAGCTTGCTTGTTACTATCTGTGTGTCTGCTTGCTATCTCTAATAGATGCCCAAAGGACAGTTCTAAGTCACGAATACAATAGTACACAATCAAGAAGATTCAATGCCTGCCACGCGGAGAGACAGATGGCATTATTTGCCTATAGGCACCAGTTCGCCAAAGATGAACTGGTCAATGAAGTTGATCTCCTCGGACTTTCACCTGTTCACTCGCCTCCGCGGTTGAAGTGGGTAACCATTCTGATTAGCACATTTTGTAAAATATCCTGAAGAAGATTGCAGCCGAAAGTGTATAAAGCGACCGCTATTGGGCTCGTAAGCGCTGATTTCTGGTGGCATCCGCAAATGCAGTCCGCAGGGCTTGCACAAGAATTGTGTAGGGCGTCCAGAGGCACGCAGCACTAGAACTAGGGTGGATAGCTAGGCCATGCAGTTGCACAGGAGGGAGCCTAAAATAGCGTAAAGAAGAGAGTCCATTTCGGGACCCATCGATCGAGGGTGAGCGTGCGCGCGAGCCACGAGGCGCTCACCTTCACTCATCCGTCGCTCACCCTGGCTCATCCTGCTCGTGAGGTGGGAGTGTTTAAAGCGGCATGGTGTGGGTGAGCGTGAAAGTGAGCTTGAAGCGGATTTCAGTTCTATTGTTGCGCCAAGACCGTCACACTCGGAAAGTTTGCATCCAAATGTCTAGATGTTTAGAACCTGAAGATCAGGGAAGCTGGCATGTCAAGTATAAAGGGGCATGAAGCTCCTGGAAATACATCGCGTTGAGCGGAAAGGTCCGCGGGAACATGCAAAGCATTCTTGCCTCAAAGTAACAATGTTTCGTTCTTTTGGTCTTACTTGAGCCTTACCTCTCTGTAGAATGCGGCCGGCAAACGAGCATTAATGGCATGCTCTATCATGGACGTCATATCGAACGGGCATGTCGCATAGGTGAAGCACAATGAACGCAGAGAACACCAGCAACATTGGAGCTTCACAGGGGAGAAGCCCCACTCTTATCGATTTCTCCTCAGAATGCCCTTCTGAGTTAGCGTGAAGTTTTGTGTCTCGCCAATCCGAGTTGCAGGTATTAGATAGTTCATGGCTTTTACTCGCATATATTTCAGTGAACGTACGATAATTCGACTTGCGTAGATCTCATCGTACTCCATCACCCAACGGAGGGAGCTTCAGCCTATATCTGAATGCCTACAATGTGGGCTCTCATTCTTTTCGTTTGCCTTCTGGTGGCCAGTGTTCTATATCAATCACTGCGCTCTCCTCTTGCCAAACTCCCTGGACCATTGTACGCAAGGTTCACAGCTGCTTGGCTCAAGTACAAGGAGTTCACTGGAAACCGCCGAGCATACATTCATGATCTGCATCAGAAGTTGGGGCCTGTCATCCGATTGGGGCCGAACGAGGTCTCCTTTGCATCTGCAGAGGCGATCAAAGAGATCTATACATCAGGTGGTAGTGGGTATGAAAAAACAGAATTCTACAACCTTTTCAAGCAATTCAGCACGAGGTACGGCATGACGTTTGCGCGAGGACATCTCCTATGACAATAATCGCCGCCTACTCACATGAATCTAGGACTCTTTTCTCCACATTGAACAAAGCTGATGTAAGTGCTCCGTTCTCTTTGCGGCGTGAGATATAGCTGAGCTATTCCAGCACAGTCAAAGAAAGCGGCAATATGCCGAGCGCTATGCAAATACGAACATCATGCGACCAGAGCACCTCAGCGGCCTTGAAGACCTTGCGCGGGTGTTTACGAAGATATGCATCGAATCTCCAATGGGATGTGCTGATGTATATGTAAGGTGTAATGTTGGCCCCCCGGACTTCTGCGGAGTCTGAACTACGCCGTAGGCATGCTTGCATTGCTTCGCCCTCGATGGGGCGGCGCACTTTCTGTTCCATCCTTACGGAACAAATTCGCTGTCCGACCCAAAGGATCTTCAACTGATGGAAGAGATGTCATACCAGGACAGTCTCAAAGGTACACGTTTTGCAGGAAGCGAAAATGACACTCACGAGCTGACATCAGTCAGTCCATCTTTTGAATTACTATTCACCAACTCTTTCATCCATCCTCTCACGATTCGCCCAGCCCAGACCTTCCCCCCTCACCAACAACTACGTCCTCACGTCGTGTAAAAAATCCAACGCGGCTCCATTCGCCCTCCTCTCGAAACTTCAGAGCAAGGCTGCCGACCTCCCTAGCCTCGCCATTCCCGCGGAGTGCATGGACCACCTTGCCGCCGGCATTGACACCACAGGCGACGGGCTTTGCTTTCTCATGTACGCACTCTCCCTGCCAATACACCTTCCGATTCAGGCGCGCCTACACCGGGAATTAGTCTCCAACCATTCGACACCGTTCGACCAGCTCCCGTACCTCGACGCCGTGGTTAAAGAAGGACTGCGCTGCTTCCCGCCCATACCCATGTCGTTTCCACGCTATGTGCCAACTGGCGGCCGCAGCATTGATGGGGTCTGGATTCCTGAGGGGACGATAGTGAGTTGTCAACCATATACGGTGCATAAGGATGAAACAGTATTTCCGCGAGCGCTGGAATTTGTGCCGGAGCGTTGGTTAGAGACTAAAGGGTGAGTCTCGCTATGACATGTTATTCATGGATGAATGCTCTGGTTCGTTGAGAGATTGACATCTTCCCGGATTTGCTTTCTCATTCTTTCCAAAAATCCGACCTATCTAAGAAAAGATCTCTAACTGTGCGGTATATTATAGGGGCAAGCAACGTGAGGAAATGTTCTTTGCATTCTCGAAGGGCAGTCGAGGATGTTTGGGCAAGAAGTATGTTCACCATTGTTATTTTCCACCATACGATAAACAAACACTGACTCTTAGGAATCCAGTCTTGCGATGGCAGAGATGAAGATCCTCTTACGGGAAGTGTACTCGCAATGCAGCACGCGCATCTCGGAGCACATGGATGGAGACATGGAGATGGCGGATCAAATCATTTCGAGTCGTCCAAGGGGACAAACATGCAAACTTACCTTCGAGAGAATCTAGTTCGCGGGATGAAGTTCAGCAGGAATGGTTTTGTAAGCAAGTTGGGGGATTTTTCAGGGGCTCTTGCAGAACACCGCGGGTAGATAGGTTGTTTGAGGATTTGATGTGCTGCTCGACGGTACCCGAGATGACGAAACAGTTATGAAATGTGCTTGCCGAGGTAAGCAAATATGTAGTCGTAGTATGATGCGATGCCGAGAGGTTGTTCAGCTTTCATTAACACCAGTGAATGCTGTTGGGGGACTCTCCCCACGTAAAACCGCCGGGCTACTTGGATCGAAGGGGTGTGGCGGTTGCGAACTAAAATATCGGTGCAAGAAACGCACTCGAACCACGCCCAGTAGTGACGCGCATCAACCCTAGCTAGTGCCAAAGGACCTGCAGTAGTTTTGTCTGACCCGCCCACTCGGGGGTTGCAGAGGTGCCCTTGCTGCCCAATCGCCAGCTCATCAATCCACAAGCCTTTATGCAGGGGAACTTGCCACTCCCCTCCCCTCGACTACTGCAAACTCTGCCCTCGCGTGGCTCACGAGCTGGTAATCCTCCCAAGGATTTCTGGCGGAAAACCGATCTTCTTGTTCATGCTCAAACTCTCCGCAATCATAACCTTCGGCGCGACAGTAACCCATCCGTAGCCATTTCCAACACTTGTTATTGTGACGAGCTACTTTCTCACTTACCATGCACTGTGGCGGCAGAAGCGTTCGTATCCGAATTGGCTGTCGAATGAAGCAGCCGGAGCCCCTGCGCCATCAATAGACGCCCAGAAGAAGAAATGCTATCACACACCACAACTTCCTCATCCGCAAATCGCTCGGCGCTTGGTCCTTCATCTTTCACAATCCTGCAGCAAGATGCTCTCCAGAAACCCCCGTCTCCTCCACGAACGCCCCATAGCCCGAAATCCAGAAGTGCAGGACCGAATCCTGCCTCCCGACGAGCCACAATACGGCCAGTGCTGCGCGAAACTTTCCTCGAAGACAACACCCCAGTCGATCCACCAATAACTCAGGAGACCGACTACGACTTGGAGGATCAGGACGTTCATGACCTCTCTTTATCGTCAAAACATGTCCCACGTCTCTCCATGTTCGACAACATGCTGCTGTCGTTGGACCGGCTCTCGGATGGCAGACCAGACGTGAACGATCCTGTCGCCTCGACCTCCAAAGGAACAGCGTTCAACAGCGACATCGATATACGGTCACGCTACAATACCCTTACAACATCACGGCGCAGGGGCCATACGATGTCGTCTTCAGTATCTTCCGAAAATGATGCGCGCAAAGAAAATATCCAGCCTCTAGCTACTCGGTCTTCAAATCGAATTGGACGCAGCAACAGCAACTCGAATTTTGCCAAAGGTTCGCACAAGTTGCCAAGCATTTTTGGTGAGGATGAACCCTCTACGCGGACCCGAGTCTTCTTGGCTCAGAGAGCTGTTCATCCCGCGGAAAGATCACTCCAAAAGCAAGCGGGACATGGCCGCACAGGCAGTAAGAGCAGTGCTTCTTCAAGCATAGACTTGGAACAGATGATCGCCGGGCCGCCACCGGGAAAAGCTGGGCAAGGTAATCGACGCTCACGGAGCTTCGATTATGGCTCAAATCGACACTTCATTCCGTCTTTTAAGGAGAGAAATCAGATAGAAGCGGCGCCGACACCCATTGTACATGCCGGCCCTGCAGCCCGTCAATTGCCTCTCCCTACAAGCCCCCAACCAACACCTCTTGTTCGGAAAAACAGTACCAAATCCTCCAAAAGTCATCATGGTCGGAAGGATAGGTCAGCAACGTTGGGAGCCGCTTCAGGCAAGGCGAAGGGCCAACACTCAACAGATACTTGGGCCAATTTGGAGGCCTTGCCGCCATTGCCAACACATATAAGCTCTCCGGGGCTAAGCTCGACGTTCATGGAGAGTAGGACTACAACGACCTTAAGAGAGAGGCCGGGGTTCTTCCGACGCATGTTTGGTTCTGGGAAGAATGCTCTGCCTTCGGCATCTGTCCGTGGACTTTCAGACGCGTCGCATCACGATGCGTCGGGATCGCTGGACGGAGAGAGACCTGACGTTCTTGACTACGACAACTTGCAGAATCCGGTATCACACCTCCCAAAACAGGTCCAGAAACAGCCTGCCAGCTCTAATGTTTCTACCGTGAAGGCTACTCCTCCCACGGTAGTGAAAAAGTCCTCTGCATTCTTCCGACGGAGGAAGAAGTCTGCGCCGGAGAATATTCCAATGCCTTTACCTCTGAACCTCCAGGATCTTAGAGACAACCCCGATAAACCAAGCCCTATCAGTAGCCTGAGGCAGGTCATGGACCCATATCTGGCCGAAGCAAGACAGTCCATTTCCTCTGTGCATTCTAATGGGATAATAGACGCTTCTCAGGGGTATCACACTGCACTCTCAAGCCCTGTCGGTCCACAAGACGTATTCAGTAGATCAGAAGGGATTCCAGGATTTCTGAGCGAAGCTTCCGAAAGACGAGCTCGTCCCGATGCCTTGCCCTCATTGCAAATACCAGGTTCCAAATACAGCTCGAGCTTGCAGGTACCAACTGGTGATCACAATCTTGTCTCTTTTCTCGCAGACAGCAGCAGCGGTGAATTAAGCACGAAGTCGTCAAATCATTCGCTGAGACCAAGGGTGGACAGGCCTAAAACTAGCCCTACGAACGCTCATCATTCGGAGCAGTCATCTAGGTCGAAACCGGAAATGTCTCTATCACGTAACAGTTCATGGAAGAATGAGGACGTTCACTCACCCTCTCCGGTTGTCTCTACCGCAAATTCCGTGCTCTCGGGGTCTCTCTTCAGCCCAGCGACCAAGCCGGGTCAATTTCCCCAAGAGCAAATGGAGCTAGATGGAGGGCCAGTGACATCTACAATAGTGTCATCTCCGCTCCAGGCTGCAGAGCCGTCTCCACAAGCGTCCGGCTCAGAATTGAGCGTCTACAGATCCGCTCCTAGTACACCCGTGATTGCCCAACACGATTCTTCGCAGGTTGACAAAATCCACTCTCCTCTTTCACAGGTCTTCAATGCTGTTACCAAAGATCACAGTGGATCCCCCAGCGAAGAAGACAGGGAGCGGGCCCAGATGATTTTCGAGAACAGACATGATGAAATTGAGCCCGGCACAGCGGCAGCTTGGTTGGGTGATGCTGGCACAGATAGAGAAAGAATCAGAACTGCATACATGGAAGTATTCGATTGGACTAATCTAGATATCCTCGCAGGGATGCGGGGCCTTTGCGACAGGCTAGCACTAAAAGGAGAAACTCAACAGGTCGACAGGATTCTAGAATCGTTTAGCAAGCGATGGTGTGAGTGTAATCCAAATCACGGCTTCAAGTCTCCTGGTAAGCTTTTTCTTGTTGTGACTGAGATTCGGAGCCAATCTAATTTCTTGTAGATGTCGTGCATACCATATGCTATTCGATTTTACTGCTAAACACAGATCTCTACGTCGCCGAAATTGGCCAGAAGATGACGAAGAACCAGTTTGTCCGCAACGCTCTTCCAACCATCAAGAGTATTGCGTTGAATGGAGAGTCTGCCATCCCGGGCGCGGTAAGGCCTTCCTCGCCGTCAAAGCGGCATCTTCTTCATCCAGAAGAATGTGTAAGGATGTCAGAGGATCAAAATGCTTCGCCTGCTCATAGCCAAGTGCGACCTATTGAGCGACAAAACTCTGAAGAGCCTGTCGATTTTGATTCAGGCAGCAATGAGATAGGACCACTCGTGTCAGCACCCTTCGTAGGTTCTGAACGAGGATGGGATTCTCAGATCGAGAATGTGCTCAAGTCGTTTTACACGTCAGTCGCAAGGCAACGGCTTCCTCTTTTTGGTGCTGTGGGGGAAACGACCGTCTCTCCACAAGCTTCTAATAATTTCCTTACCATCACTGGCAACATGCTTAAGCGGACTCCGAGCACAGTGAGCAAGAATCATAGCGAAACCCTGAGAGGTCGGACGCCGGACTATCGCTCAACTGCCAGTCGCTGGACGTCGAAAGCTAGATCTCGTCCTCGACTCTATCCGGCCGCATTGGGCTCTTCTAGCAGAACTAGCTTAGACGACCAGTCGACCGGATGGAGCCCAGGAATTTCCAGCACTTGGAGCAAAGCGTCGTTGAACAAGACGCTTACATCTATGTCAGTCGACTCGTTTGGCTCTACTCTACCACGAGGCGACTATCAAAAGTCAATAGGCTTTGCCAGCGCACTCAGCCAAGCTTACATGCGCGACGAATTGCTAGATGTCGACAGCTTCGAGGACAGCATGCGGACTGACACGTTGCTGGAAGACGAATCTCTCGGGCTGTGCGGAGCACCGTGGGCAAAGGAAGGCATCTTAAAGCATAAGTGTCACCTTGACAGTATCGATAAAAGGTCCAAAGATCGCAATTGGACCGACTGTTTTGCCGTGATCGAGAAAGGCTGGATGCGGCTCTTTTCGTTTTCTGTCAACACAAAGTCTCTGAGGCACAAGACGAAAGAGCAGCCGAAGGTTGCCGGGGCTGTTGGTGGTGGCAACTGGCAAGATAATGCAGAAGAGATATGGAAGTTCCTACTGCGGCAGACTATTGCTAGTGCTCTTCCTCCACCCGGGTACGCCAAATCACGCCCCTATGTCTGGGCGTTGAGTCTCCCAAACGGTGCTGTCCATTTGTTCCAGGTTGGTACACCGGACATAGTGAAAGAATTTGTATCTACTGCCAATTACTGGAGCGCAAGGCTGTCCAAAGAGCCCATGTTGGGTGGCGTCAGTAATATGGAGTATGGGTGGAGTGACTCAGTCATCAACCGCGCACCTGTCGCATCTGACTCTCAAGTCAATATGCCAGCGTCAAATGGCCGACCCAGCACGCAGAGCTCTATTCGGACTTCAATCGATCGGGGAAACGTGAGGCCAAAGTTGCCCGGCGACAAGCTTTACATCAACGACTGGTCGCCGCCCCAGCAAAATACCGTCGCTTCGCAACTGATGGAAGTTGATCAATTGAAAGCATTGCAGACATACGTGAAGAATGTTGAGGAGGAGTTGCAGAAACATAACGAGCTGAGGCCTGCTATGCTTCTTGCTTTCTCACAACGCCATCCCAACTCCAATAAGGCCATGGCAAACTGGGAGAAGAAATCCTCGTATCTTCTGAGGGAGATTGTCAAGTTCCAGACTTATGTTGATAGTTTGCAGGCTGCAAATACACAAAGGGAGAAAATTTATGCTATGAGAAAGGAGGACGAAAATGGAGGAAACGACAGCCACCCTCAGGTGGCCGGATCCCTTTCGGTTGTACGATAAGCCGGGGCTTTGATGAGGAGGAGAGGAATAATTGGCGTGAGGCGAAGGTGCTCGGATTTGACAGCCCTTCTTCGATTCGAAATTTTTGCGACGATACGTACGACGACTGAGCGGTGTGGTGCCACGTTTTAGTGAACATGCACAACACGGATTATTGGGTTGGCTTTTGCGGGGAGGTTCACTTGAAGCGGAAGTGTACGTTAACTGATATTTGGCAATTCAAGCCACTGTACATTTAGTATAGCTCTTACTGAACAAGAGCTGAAAGGATACGTCGCAAAATTGAGGATTCTCTTGTGGTTTGTAAAGGTGCTGCCCAGCCATTGTTTATGAATCTTGGCTGGTCACTGCTTAGTTAAGCGTTGCCGTTTTGCCGCAGGGGAGGCGCGAGGCGCGTGTTTCAAAATCCCAGATCCCCTTTCGGTCTCAGCGTCCCCTGTACTCCACTTTACATCAACACAGCGACTCCTATCTCGACTCCTTGCATATGACTCGTCACTCAGTCCGGCAAGGCGCCCTCCATCAGTGCAGAGATTGGTTATACTCGTTCCCCAATGCAGATTTTAGGCACACGAAACATCAGCATTTCTCAGCCCGTGCACCGACTTGAAACCCAACGGTGACCCATAGCCACAACCCGAATCTGCACGCTAGTGGGAGCCATGTCAACCTCGACGGTGACGAGGTCACAGCCGGGAGGCAGATTGACACGGGTGCCCGGCGGGTTTGATACAGAATCGGAGATGGCGTCAGAGTCTGCTCTCGAGCAGAGTCTCTACGAGGACGATGCATCTGAGGACAACCTGTCCTCCTTACTTCCTGAGCGCATGGACGCTAGTACCTTCCTCTCTCACGCAGAACAAGATTCCCACGTTGCTGGAAATAACATGTTGGAAGAGCAAGAGATGCACAAAAAGTTGACAGATTTCGAATCAAGCTCCCTACCCGAATTATCTCACATTGAGCCCGCCCAAGCCGATCCTGCAGGTGAAGATGAGACATTCAGGTTTGGCATACCCTATGAGAAGGAACCAAGTCCCGTCGACAAGTCGGAACAATTTAAAGACGAGCAAATCTCTTTGCGCTCGCCTCAGACACCACCTGGGGCCTACGAGACGCCTGCGCCGGAAGAGCAAATATCGCGCATGGATATTGAGGATGATGATAAGAGCCCAGACGCACCACACACGTCATCTCTTGAAACAATGTCCTCCTCTCCTACAGCCGCTGCGGCCGCTAGAACTGTTTCGAGAGTGCAGTCGATGACTACGGTCGGTGGATACGAGACAGCAGATGAATCAAGGACACCCGGCTCCCCTACAAGAAGTGTCTACCACAACACAAATGAGGATCCCGATATCACACCACGCAAAATGGATAATCTATACTTGCCGTCGGAAAATGGACCTGTCAGTGGCCTATTTGTAGATGGAAACAGTGGTTCTGTGGAAGATCTTTCTCAACAATCGGAGAGATTGACGAAGAGACCTAAATATCTCAAAAGCCGAACTTCCTTACAGCGGCTATCCTACTCTTCTATCGCCAGCTCCAATACAGACACGGCCAGTGATGCGACACTAGGAGCCGACTTCGCTCTACAGTCAGGCGGCGCTCTACCCGAACCTCGACTCCAGCGAAAACCCAAAATGACACTATCACGCTCGACCAGCCTTGGGAGCATGGCGTCTGGCATTTCAGGTTTCAGTGATGAGGATACGGCAAGAAATAAGCGGGCAGGTGCAATATCCGACCTCTCTCCCTTAGCTGAAGAGCGTCCCGGGTCCAGTCACAGACGACCTAGGGACGATACGCCCCTCACACCAAAGGCCTCCACCCGCAGCCTCGCCATGCCTACAGATACCGTCATTGCAAACAATGTACACAACATTGAAATCCCAGGGACTTTCGCACGGCAGTATCGCCTGCAAAACCGAAGCATGTCTCCGGATAAGTCACTAGCAGGCATGACACCAGGACCATCCCGCAGTGGGAAGGGCATGACTCTGAAGGAGCATCGAAGCACGGTAGAAAGGTTGGGGAAGGAGAACTTTGATCTAAAAGTGAAGATCCATTTCCTAGACCAAGCCTTACAGATGAGGTCTGAGGATGGGGTGAAGGAAATGATCACTGAAAATGTGCAGCTCAAATCTGACCGACTGCGATTGGAAAAGGACAACCATAGTCTGCGCAAGCAGGTCAGAGATCTACAAAGGAAGTTGGAAGAAAGTAATACAACATCTCCGGACGCAGATCCGGGCTATGCCACGGATGAGGAGAGATCACCGACTGCTGAAGAGGAAGTAATATATCTCCGGGAAAGACTTGAGACAACCGAGATTGAAGTTGAGAAGTTGCGGACTGAAAATATTACGAGAGAAAGTGAAAAGCGGCGACTCGCTGAAATGGTAAAGTCCCTCGGCGATACAAGAGCCATTGGGTCTGATGTTGGATCACGCGAAGAACGGGACATGTGGAAAGACATGCTTGAAGCTGAGACCATAGCTCGCGAGCAGACCGACGAAGACAATAAGCGACTGAGAGAGGAAATCGCTAAGCTCCGCAGTGAAACACAAGGTCAATCCCGGTCCCTCAAGAAGCAGCGCATGCAAGGCTCGGTTATTTCACGATCCAGCAGCTCGGATGGTCGTAATGGAGCTACTAACAGCGTCACTGCCGAATCACTGGAACTGGAACGACTTAGACATGAAGTGTCGGAATTGCAGAAGATGATTGGTGCTCAGGCCTCGACATTGACATCGCGCAACAAAGAAAAAGAGCGGCTGTATCAAGAAATTGAAGATTTGAAGATTGGCAGAATGGGTGGCCTTGGCGTTCGCTCCATCGCAGGAGACAGCATTCTCGAGCGGTCTGCATCAAGAGCACGATCTAATTCTCGCGCAAGCAACGGCACGAGGTTGTCACGCATGAGTGATCCGGAACGTGAGGGCTTCGAAACAAAGATTGGAGAACTCCGCGACGAAGTCTCTGCACTCAAACTCGAGAATCAGAATCTCAAGGGCCAGTTGGATGAGATTGTTGCTGAGCTAGACGCCGTTGACAGTCAAGCCCAAGCAGACGCCGATCAATTCAACGAAGAGTTGCATCTGCTCACTGTTGAGCGTGACGATGCTCTTGCCGCGGCCGAAGAACTCGATGCCGCTTTCCAAAACCTCAAGACGGAAGCTCAAGAAGAGATCGATGGTCTTGGGGACGAGCTCGACGCAAAGGTTGAGGAATGTGCCCGTCTCGAAGAAGAGCTCAAAGTACAGGAAGAAAATGTGAAGGCTCTTCAGAACGAGATGCGGTCCGCCTCCGAAGGCTTGGTGCGACTAGAAGAGGACTCTCAGCAAAATCGTGCGCTGTACAAGAATGTCCAGGCCGAGCTCGATGACGCAAATCGCGAATTGGAGAATTTGGAGAAGAATCTGGCAGAAGCTGACTCTAAGATTCAACGCCTTACAGTGCAACAAGAGTCTTCCCACAACGAGATTGCGTTCTTGCGTGAGGAGCAGGACGGTGACAAGATTAGGATTGGAGATCTTGAAGGAGTCCTTCAGTCCACGCATCTGAATCTCAAGACCGAACAGGAAAAGTCAAAAGAGCTCGAGCGTCGACTAGCTGAAGAGCGCCATCAACGTGAGGTTGTTGGAAGCCAAGAGAAGCAGGAGGTTCAGCGTGTGGTAAATGATCTCAACCGGGAAGCTGCAGCCGCTAAAGACGAGACTCGCCGTATAAGGAAAGCCCTGTCTTCTAAAGAACTCGAGGCCAACACGTGGAAAGAAAGACTGGCCGAGCTTGAGGATGGCTTGCGTGAAATCTTGGGTGATTTGAATGGCACACGCTCGAGTTTGCTCAGCTCGGTTACGAGGATGCAAAGAGAGCTTGACAACACTACAATCGACCTGGATGCAACGAGGCGACGACTTGACGAGAAAGAGACTCTGTTGTCCAAACGAGATGAGTTGCTAGAGTCCTCGGGGCTTGAATATCGCAAGATTGCTGATATGCTAGAGCGGGAACGACAAGGCAGAAGAGCTGACAAAAGTTCATTCGAGCAATCACTCAAGTCACACCAACAATCCGCCAGAGCACTGACGGTCAATAATACGCGAATTGCAGATCTTGAGGCTGCGAGACAGTCCGACCGTCGCAAGCTGGCACAGCTGGAAACACAGTACAAAGACCAACTTTCGGAGCGTAATGCGATCCTGTTGACGATCTGGAAAAGGCTTAGCTCGATGTGTGGGCCGGACTGGGCTCACAGCAATAGCCTCATTAATGGCAATCTGCCCTCTCAAGAAGTGATCGGTAACATGCTCTTCTGGCCTGGCTTTTCACGGAATCTTTTACTCGCCGCCAAACAAGCGGAGGGAGTACTTGTCACGCTTAAGGACCGAATCAAGGGCGTGGAGAGAAGTCTCTGGCAGGAATACCAGGAATTAGAGCGCACACTGGAACAGCGTACCAAGAAGCTTGATCGAGTTGAAGAGATGTTCAGGAACATGCAAATTGCTGAAGCCCAGGCTCAGGCACAACGAGGATCTCGATCATCGAGCGGCAAATCACCTGAGATGCAGAAGCTTAAGGGTGAAAATCGGCTCCTAAAGGCAGAATTGTCGCTACTGCAACAACAGCACTCCAATGCCCAGCATTCGCGGCGGCAGTCCCGTAGCTCCGTTCTTTCAGGCTCGAACGATGGTGCAAGCTCGCTAACAAATAATGGTATCCCGGCTCGTGGTTCAAGCGCTCGACATGGTGGTGCATCCACGACCAGCGCCGCTATGGCTGCCACGCTTATGCGTCACCATAGCTCAGGTATAGTTGAGCATCTTGTTTCAACGAGCAACGGCGACCAGCATTCCATGCGTTCGAATTCGATGAGCTCTCGCACGTCGAATACTCGCGGGGAGCTGATGATTGCAGCCCCACAGAATGGTAACCATCCCGATATTGGGAGGTCGGGTTCCGAGAAGTGGATTCACCGGCTCCGCGAGCTAGAACGAAGGCTGAAGGCAGAGAGAGAAGCGAGATTGTTGGATCGAAGTGGGGCGAGGAAGAGGTTGGAAGAGCGAGATGCGGTGAATGAGGAGTTAAGAATGGAGTTGGAAAGGGAGCGAATGAGAAGGGAAACCGATACTGGCGTTTTGCAAGCCACTGCCGTTGAAAAGTCTGACTAGCTTGGTGTGCTCCGGGTCGTGTTCAATCTACGTACTTCTAGCGGCGGCGTCATCCGTTCTCTGGTCTTTGGGTGAGCCTTCGAGGCCAGTCATGTCCGTGGGTTTCTGGAAAGGATTGTAGCGAGTTGTGGACAGTTATGTTCAACTCAAGTGGGATCTATTAGTAGTACCTTTGTAGAAACGACATGAGATTAAGCATTTTGTTTTCAGCTCAGATTTTCAGGTGGGCATTTACAAAACGCATTCATCTTGGGCTCTAGAACCTCACATTGCGAGTTAGTTACCGTCCACCGTTACCAGCAGTTCCTGCATTAGTCAATCAGCCGCCCTGTAGATAAGGCTTGGCATCAAAGTTTCCTATGATGTGGCCTGGAAGGACATTGATAATTACCTACAGAATCCAATCCACATATCTTGTTATTGCATTAGCTCAAGGAAGCTTGATATTTCCAGAACCTCCGTTCTCCGTCTGCTCCGTCCTAGCTTCTAACTTTCACGAAACCTAAGCTCCTGTGCACTCTCAGCCAGTTTTACTTTAGGCGGAGGTGCCGCCCAGCACACGCTGCTGAAAGTCCCTCAACCACCACTGAACGGCCTTGTCAATATATCCCCTATAAGAGGTCGACAGCTGCTCAACATGCCATCAGCAACATCTCATCACGCAAGCTCCCACCACGCCTCCTCGGCCTCCCTTGATCACATCCTCCATTCGCTTCAGCAAGCTCTCCACCACCACCAAGATCCAGCCTCGACACTACCACAGCTATCCCGTGCAAAACTCGCCCTCCTACAGCACAACGCCTTAATACCCTCCGATGCTGTTCCAGCTAAGACGCTAGTTACTGCACGTTCCATCCTCGAGACCGGCGCACTTCTCTCCATCCGCGCTCGCGATCCGGAATCTTTTGTCAGATACTACAACCAATTACAACCCTTCTACGACTACTCTGCCAGCTCGGATACTAGCCACCATTACCCAGTGTCGAAAGAACGGTCAAAAATAACAGGGCTGTACCTACTGCTACTGCTGAGCCAAGGCGATTATGCTGGGTTTCATACCGTGTTAGAAGGGCTAGTGATGGTTGAAGGAAGGGATACAGAGGTCGAAGAAGACGAGTTCATACGATATCCTGTTGAGTTGGAGAGGAGTCTGATGGAGGGAAGCTATGATCAGGTGTGGCGGAAGACGAAGGGAGAGAGTGTTCCTGGGGAGGAGTTTGCACTTTTTTCGGACGTATGTACATGTCCTTACTTCTCCCTTTTTTCTAAATCCAAAATGGGTATGAGCATATACTGACACTTATCGTGGTAGATCCTTGTCAACACAATCCGCCTTGAGATCGCATCCTGCGCCCAGCGCTCGTACCCATCACTCTCGATATCAAGCGCGAAAAACCTCTTGTTCCTGGACTCGGAGGGTGCTGTGGTAGACTTTGCTATGCAGAGGGGCTGGACGTTGGAGGAAGGTAGAATATACTTCCCTGGCCTGGAGGCGGAGAAGGATGTCAGTGGACACGAAGGCGACCAAAAGGAGATCATTAGCAACATGATTGGTTATGCAAGGGATCTGGAGATGATTGTATAAGGAGAAGTGACAAGGAAGGTAGGGAATAGATGACAGGTGCTGGTGGGCAGAGCCGGAGAAAGGCCAGGATCATAGCATACAGGAGCATAAATCGAAGAAGACTACAGCAAGCGTTTTTCGTTGGAGGCTAGCTCAATCCTGGCAGTGCTTGCTCGCGTGATCTAAGGTGATAATGCCCTGACCTAGTCTGTAGGCTACTATCAAATATCCGATCACTCGCCTAGCTTATGGCGGCCAGTTGCATTTGGAAACAATAACTCCTCGGAAGCGGCGCTCATCGTTCTTGTGCAGTGTTATGCCGAGGAGGAAATACATCCCCTTTCCATTTCCATTTTCCAATTCCAACCCACGTGCGTCTCAGCTGCTCTTCTCCCCGTCTTTTTCCCCTGCTGCTTTCTCCTCATCAACGAATTTCCAGACACAAACCGCCTTGTCGTAGAAACTCGTTGACACGATCGTGTACTCGCCCGTACGCTTGCCGTGCTCGTCGACCTCGGCGCGGAAATCGCTGCCATAGTTCATGCTCTCGTGACCGCGGGTGAATTTTGCGAGGATGTCGATGCTCCACCCTTGTGCATCTACGTCTGAGGACGAGTCCTGTGGAGAGGTGTGTGTGAGGCGTAAGATGCGGACGCCAGCGTGCATGCATGAGGCGAGGATGAGTGCGGTATATTGGGGTTTCAAGGAAGGACTGGTAGTGGGAGTAGTGGGCGTGATGGGGGTGGAGGATTCATGCATGAGTTTGAGGCGCCAGACGCCGCCGCCGAGGTTCTTTTCGAGGATTAAATTGCGCTTGAGGGTGGGAGAGGCAGTTTCGAGGAGGAAAAGGCGGATGTGCTCGTCGTAGGAGCCAGTGAGGATGGGGATTGTCGAAGAATTAGGCAGTTGCGAAAGAGGCAGGATTGCGACGACGCCAGCGGTGTGGGTTTTGCGGTCGGTCCATAGGTGGAATGGCTCACATCTCAAGAGTGGAGGGTGGTTGGGTGGCATATCCGGCGGCAGTATGGCGGACTGTTCTTGGAGATAAGACCCGGAGCTGGCTGGCTGACGCACGGAGGTTAGGTCGATTGCTGGCATCGGGCTCGGATAGGCTGTAGTTGCTATAAGAGCGCTGTCGTCGCCGCCGCTGAGGATCAAAAGCTTGTCTACATCAGCAAGACTAGAGGTGATTGATGAGATGGTCGTTGTGGTTACAGTCCAGGCTTCCTCGCTGTGCTTTCCAACATCTGCCGATTCCGCTAACACGGACTTAATCTCGCTCTTTGCCGTTGTAACTCGTGGATCTAGATCAACACCAACTCCAGCTACCTCTGCTCTGACGATTTTGACATCTCCGTTGGAAACAGTTGCCGCAAATGATACTGTATGACAATCATAAGCCCTTGTTTTTCTCGTGTAGAAGGACCCGGGCAGCCAGCAGAAAGACGTGATGAGCGGAGTTTCTCCATGTTCGTTTGGCTCAGCAACTTCTACACTTCCAAGTAAGACGAGTCGCATTTCCAGTCTTCTTGCAAGGACGTCGGCATGCTTCACGAGTCGAAAGAACGTCACCTTTGCATTGCTCATTGCCACACCAAGCAAAGTGTTATCAGAGGGGTGGAAGTGAATATCGAGAACGGCAGCATTCAGGCACTTCTCGTCCAGATATGGTGCGACCGCACCTGGGTAGGCTGGCTTGAAGCCGACCGCAACAGGGACGACAGAGAT
>Ga0335072_10001323_pt1 | contig 40469 bp, 37 predicted proteins | sample Lox_Sample_21_FD_206725 | JGI IMG/M metagenome (GOLD analysis project Ga0335072, IMG submission 206725) | Soil microbial communities from Loxahatchee National Wildlife Refuge, Florida, United States - Lox_Sample_2.1 | ecosystem: Environmental > Terrestrial > Soil > Wetlands | place: USA... | reverse complement strand
GCCTTGAAGTACTGCGTACGTTTCCATCGATCAGCCCTCCGCGTAGCCGGCCACGCGTGCGGCCTGTGATGGGTGAGGTGAATGCGCGTCGGGCGCGTCGCCGGGTCCGAGCCGGATGGCGCGCACCATCAGGTACATCTCCACGATGATGAAAAGGGTATACAGCGCGACGAACCCGACGATCGAAAAGATCATGTAGCCCACGCTATGGGTGGAGGCAGACATCCAGGTCGGCAGCACGCCGAACACCGTCCACGGCTGGCGCCCGAGTTCGGCCACCAGCCAACCCATTTCGCAGGCGAGGAACGGCACCGGGATCATCCATACCGCGACGAGCAGGAACCAGCGCTTGTGTTCGACCACATTACGCATGGTGTAGATCACGGCGAGCACAAAGTAGGCCAGCATCGCCAGGCCCATGGCGACCATCAGGCGGAACGACCAGAACACCGGCGCGACCTGCGGTATCGAGTCGCGCGCGGCGGTGGCGATCTGCTGATCGGTCGCGGTGGTGACGTCCGGCGCATAGCGTTGCACCAGGAAACCGTAGCCGAGATCTTTTTCGTGGGCGTGGAACTGGGCCAGCGCAGTGGCGTCGTTGGGTTCGGCGGAGAGCGTCTTGAGTGCGGATACCGCAGGAATGCCGTCGCGGATACGTTGGTTGGCGTCCTGCTCCAGTTCCGCCACGCCGGGCACACTGCCGGTCAGCGAATGCGTCACCAGCAGCGATAGGGCGTAGGGAATCTGGATGTCGCCATAGTTGGTCTGGTACCTCTGCGACGGGAAGGCGATCAGGTTGAACGGCATCGGCGCCGCTTCGGTTTTCCACAAGCCTTCCATCGCGGCCAGCTTGGTCGGCTGGGCTTGCGCGCCGACGAAACCCAGCGCGTCACCCAGGGTGATCACGCCGGCTGTGGCCAGCACGCCGAACAGCACCGCCATGCGAAACGAACGGCGCGCCAGGTCGACATGGCGCTTCTTCAGCAGATACCAGGCGCTGACACCGGCCACGAACACGGCCGCCGTGACATAGCCCGCGATGCTGGTATGCACGAATTTCGCCTGCGCATCGTGGCTGAAAATGAGCTCCGACAGGCTGGAAAGCTCCATGCGCATGGTGGTCGGGTTGAAGTGGGCGCCTTCGGGCATCTGCATGAAGCTGTTGGCGATCAGGATCCACAGCGCCGACAGGTTCGAACCCAGCGCCACCAGATAGGTCACCGCCAGATGCTGGCCCGGACGCAGGCGATCCCAGCCGAATGCCATCAAGCCGACGAAGGTGGATTCGAGGAAGAATGCCATCAGGCCTTCGATCGCCAGCGGTGCGCCGAAGATGTCGCCTACGAAACCCGAGTAGAACGACCAATTGGTGCCGAACTCGAACTCCATGGTGAGGCCGGTGGCCACGCCCAGGGCAAAATTGATCAGGAACAGCTTGCCCCAGAACTGGGTGATGCGTTTGTAGATCTCCCTGCCGGTGGTGACGTAAACCGTTTCCATGGCGGCCAGCAGGAACGACAGGCCCAGTGTCAGCGGAACGAACAGGAAGTGATAAAGCGCGGTGAGTGCAAACTGCAAGCGTGATAAATCGACCACATTCATGTCGTGCATGGCGAAAGCTCCTTTGCGCAAGAGTCGGTTGCGTATGTGGCGTAGCCGTGCGAATACCGGAAAAGAAGCTGCCGTCCGGAAGCAGCCATGCATGATGCAAGCCGGGCAGGCGGGCCGACGGCCCAGGACGGCGCGAACAACGGGAGACGAAGAATTGCCATAGGCGGCTCGTTCCCAGCAGGGTGAGCCCATCCTACACGCGTCGGTATCGAAGAAAAGTGCATCGCCATGTTTCACCATTCCGCTATCAAGCTATCCGCGGGCATTCAACGCCATCGGCGCGGCGGGATTGTTGACGAGGATCAATTCATTTGCGGCGTGTGCGTCGAATGACCACAGGGCTGCTGACGGCGGATGCCGTGTCTGCGGCGCTGCCTTAAAAGCCTGATTGGCCATGTAGGCCGGGCCATCCCCTCGTAGCTTGGCGGTGCGCGAACGCGAACCGCAACATCGCCATCCAGGCTGCCATGTTGCGGTTCGTCTGCGTCTAGGCCTTGCTTCCTGGCTTGAGCGATTGCGGCTGCGCGAAACGACTCAAGCCTTTGCCGACTCGGCAAACGCGTCGCGCGTAAGATTCTCAGGCTCGTCGTCGGTGCACACTACATCGTCTTCGATGCGGATGCCGCCATAGGGACGGAACGCCGCCACCTTGTTCCAGTCGATATCGTTTGAAACCGGCTTGTCGCGCAGTTCTTCCAGCAGCATGTCGATGAAGTAGAGCCCCGGCTCGATGGTGACCACCATGCCCGGTTCCAGCACGCGCGTCATGCGCAGATACGGATGGCCGTCCGGGCGTGGAATGAAACCGCCGCGCTCATTGCCCTGGAAGCCGGCGACGTCATGCACTTGCAGGCCGATCGGGTGCCCCAGCCCATGCGGGAAAAAGGCCGAGGTAACGCCGGATTGCACGGCGCTTTCCGCACTCATGCGAATCAATCCGTGTTCGCGCAGCACGTCGGCGAGCACGTGGTGGGCATGGAGGTGCAGTTCCGCATAGTTCTGCCCCGCTTTGACCTTGGCCGCAAAGCCTTGCTGTGCGCGGTCCATGCTGTCGATCAGCGCCTGGAATGCGTCGTGGCCGTGGCCGGCGTAAGTGCGAGTGATGTCGCTGGCATAACCTGACTTGCTGGCACCGGCATCGATCAGGAACGAGCGGCCTTGCTGTGGCGGCGTGCGGTCGAAATGCGTGTAATGCAACACGGCGGCGTGTTCATTGAGGCACACGATGTTGGCATAAGGCAATTCGTTTTCGGTCTGCTTGGCGGCGGCAAGATAGGCCAGCTGGATGCCGAATTCGCTCTCGCCGGCGCGGAAGGCTTGCTCCGCCGCGCGATGCGCACGCGTGCCGATGCGGCTGGCTTCACGCATCAATACAAGTTCGTAAGGCGTCTTGTAGCCGCGATGCCAGTGTAGGTAGTTGACCACCGCTTCCGGGTTGTTGGCCTCCACGCCTTCGATGCTGGGGCATTCCGGCGCGATCACGGCCCGATGGCCTTTCGGCAACAACGCCACGGCTTCGGCATGCGTGCGCACGATGGTGATGTCGAATTGATCCACCCAGTAACCGCAGGGCGCAGCAGGCACCACGTGCCAGTAGTCGCGCGGCTGCACGAAAATCAGTTTCGGTTTATGGCCCGGCGTGTACGCCACCCAGCTGCCGGGCGTGTCGGTCAGCGGCAGCCAATGACGGAAATGCGGGTTGGCGACAAAGGCGTAATCCTGGTCGTCGAGGAATTTGCGCAGCGGCGTGCTGGCGGCAATCAGCAGATGATCGAAACCGCCCAACGCCAGTGCCTGGTCTGCGCGCTGGCGCAGGGTGGCGACGTGTTGGGCGTACAGCGAGGCAGGATCGTGGCTCATGCATCAGTTCCGGCGGTGGTCTTGAACCAGTGTAGCGCGGGCGTGCATGAGCGCTGCGATAGGCGCTCGTTTGGAAAAAAATCGTCGCGGTACAGGCAAAAGTCGGCATAACGCCGACGGGTTCCCGCCCAGCGATCAGGCTTGCTGCAGCCACCGCTCCAGTAGCGCGGCATCGTTGTTGCCGATGGCGATGATGCGAAATCCCGACCAGATCTGTCCGGGGGTGGCAGCAGGTTCGTGCCATTGTTCCTGGATGCCTACTTCGATGGTCGGCATGCTGGCTTCATGCGTCGGCAGCGACAGGCTCACCTGATAGACGGCTTCGCTGCGCGGCGTATGCGGGCTGATCAGCAACATGCCGTTGCTGGAGAGGTTGCCCAACTGGCCGAGCGTTTGGCCGGTGATCAGATCCGTCACGTTGACGATGTAATGGGGCCGTTTGCGCGGCGCGCGGCGCTGTTCGTTCATGAGCGTGCCTCCGGCAGCAGCGGTGCGGGACGCAGCAGGCTGTTGGTCAGCGCATGCCAGGCGCGGTCGAGCAGGCCCTCATCCTTGGGCGGCAATTCACGCACGCGGCCGTCCGCAATCGCACGCGCCAGCTCCTGCAGATTCATCACGTCGCTGCGCTGGCCGCGGCGATTGACGAACAGGCTGTTACCTGACACGGGCGAAAACCATGCCAGCTTTTGCTGCGCGGCATGGCCGGTGGCCGGATCGGTGAACTCGAACCAGGTGCCGAACGGCAACTGGCGAAGATGGTTGTGGATGCGCGCCTCGCGTAAGCCGAGCGGCGGCACCACGGCCGCGTTCGTGGAGGATGGCGAGGATGGCGCTTCCTGGTTGCGCTGCTCGCCAAGCCGCTGGCGCTGCTTGAGCCGGATCGCCAGATCCGTTGCACTGGGCACCTCGGCAACGCGCCGAGGTGGCGGTGTCGCGTCTTCCGCTGGAGGCGTGACGGCTGGGAGTGGCGCTTGCTCGGCTTTTTTTTCGATGACCGGTTCGGCCACGGCGGCTTTCGGTGTCTCCGGTGCAGCGGTTAGCGACGAAACCGTGGCCGGCATTTGCGCACTGATCAGGCGCTGCGCGACCTGCTCGGCTTCGTCTTGGTGCATGCCGATCTGCTGCAGGCCCGTTTCCACGTCCCGACGCAGCTCCAGCGGATCGCTGATCGGGAATTGGCCGAGTAGCTCATCGGTAATGCGCAACTGATGCAGAAAGGCTTCGCTGTGTTCGTCATGACGCAGCAATGTCAGCGCCAGTACGTCCGTCCAGGCGCGTTCGAGCAAGGTGCGCAGCAAGCCGCGCGGCGCGGCAATGGCAAAGCGTTCGGCCATCAGTTCGTCCGCGCGCCGCCGCGCCTGCTCCAGCCGCTCGCGGCCTTGCATGGCTTCCACGTGGCGACGCTCCGACGCCTGCGCCTTGCGCACCAGTTGCATCAGGTGATGTTCGATATCTGCCAGCAGGCTGGTGTAGAGACCGGCGCTCGGCGGTTCCTCCTGGGCGCGATCCACCAGTTGACTCAGCTTGGCGAGCAGTTGCTGGTCGGTTTCGCCATCGGGTCCATCCAGCCAGGTGTCGAGGGTGTCGGCGAGTTTGCCGAGCAGCTGGCGTGCGGGATGCTCGCGTTGATTGAAGAAATCGCGATCGGCGACAGCCATCCGCAACAGCGGCAACTGGAGATTGCCGAGCAGGGCGCGCGCATCCGGACCATGATGCAATTGTTGCGCGAGCTGTTCGAACAGCATCGCCACCAGTTCCACCGTATCGCCTTGCTCGGCGGTCAACTGCATGCGCGCCGCGCCGGGTGGCAAGTTGAGGTTGAGCTGGTACAGCAGCTCTTCCTGCAGACGTTGCGCGCTGCGCAGTTCGCGGCTGGTGCGATCAGTGACCTGCACCATGTGTTGTTGTAGCGCGTTGAGTGCTGTTTGCAGTTCATCCGGTGTGGCGGTGCGCCCGCCGGCGGCCGTTGCCGGGCTTGCCGTGGCGCGTTGCTGCGCAAGCATGTCGCGCAGGGTCTCCAGTACGGCAATCGGTTCGTGGCTGCGTTCGGCAGCATCCGCGGATGTTGCGGCTGCAGCAGCGGCGGGTGCTTGCGCGCCGACATGCGCAGGCCCATGCGTCCCGCGCACGGCGGTGAACGCGCGTAGTTGCGGCAGGATGCCATCGGCCAGCAACTTGGCGTTGATGCCTTCGTACAACGACACCAGCGTACGTCCGACACTGCTCTCGAACACTTGCAGCAACAGCAAGCGATGTTCGAGCGGCAGATTCAGCGGCTCGCTGGCCGCGCGCAGGACGCGTGCCATGTTCTGGGGGCCAAGCGGCAGCTGTTTGCCTTCCAACGGCGGGGCCGCGACCAGCACGGCCAGGCGATAAGCCAGTTCGGAGAGGATCGCCCCGTTCTGGGCTTCGCTGCGCGCCGCGAGCTTGTCGAGCGCGGCGGTCAGTTCATGCTCGGTGCGATCGAGCAGTGTCAGCGATTCGAGGCTGAGTGACGGCGAAGCTTGCTCGTCGTGCGCTTCGCCCATGCTTTCAAAGCTCTCGCGCAACTTCGCCGCGAAGGACTGGATGAATGCCGCGCGACCGTGTTGCACCATGTTGCGGCTGTCGAAGCAGCGCTGCTGTTCCAAATGATTGCGGGACTGCTCGGCCTGTTCGTAGAGGCGCTTGTCGAAGCGATCCAGGCACAACCGCAGCGTGGGTTCTGCCCAATGGTCACAAAGCGTGCATGCCGCCTCGATCAGTTTGCGCGTGCGCAAGGGCAGCCGGCCGAGGTCGGCGCGGCGACCTCCGGCAGCAGGCGATGGATAGACCCTCGGCTCGACGTCCATGACCAGGATTCCCCATGAGTTCCCCTGGGCCAAGTGTATGCTGGATACAGGAGCTCGTCATGGGTTTTGTGATGGGCATCACATTTTTGCCTAGGCCAGGAAGCCACCGATGACATCGTTGAGAAAGCGCTGCCCCAGCGGCGTGGTGCGCAGGCAATCCGGGTCGTCTTCCAGCCAGCCTTTCCGGCGGCTGGCCTCGAGTTGACTGGCGATCCGCGCCAGCGGCATGCCGGTACGGGCGGCGAAGTCGTCCACCGGTACGCCGTGGATAAGGCGCAGGGCATTGAGCATGTACTCGAATGGCAGTTCGTCGGCCGCTACGGCCGAGTGGCCGCCGATGCGGGCCGGCTGGGTGGCAGCTTCCAGGTAGGCGTTGGGGTGGCGGGTTTTCCAGCGGCGCCACACCAGGCCGGATGCGGCATCGCTGAGCTTGCCGTGCGCGCCGGCGCCGACCCCGAGGTAATCGCCGAAGCGCCAATAGTTGAGGTTGTGTTCGCAACGCCGGCCGGGTTTGGCGTAGGCGGAGACTTCGTATTGCGTATAGCCCGCCTGGGCCAGGCGCGTTTCGCAGGCTTCCTGCATGGCCCAGGCGTCGTCGTCGTCGGGCAGCGGCGGCGGATGCGCGGCGAACACGGTGTTGGGTTCGAGCGTGAGCTGATAATGGGAAATATGGGTTGGCTGCAAGGCCACGGCGCGGTCCACGTCGTTCAATGCGCCGGGCAGGGTTTGTTCCGGCAGGGCGTACATCAGGTCGAGATTGATGTTGCCGATGCCGGCATCCTGCGCGGACTTCACCGCGGCTTCCGCCTCTATCGAGGAATGGATGCGCCCCAGGCGCTTGAGCTTGTCGTCGTCGAAGCTCTGGATGCCGAAGGAAATCCGGTTCACCCCCGCGGCCAGGTAGCCGTCGAATCGCCCATGCTCGACCGTGCCTGGATTGGTTTCCAGCGTGATTTCGCATGCCTCCATAAAAGGCAGGCGCGCGCGTGCGCCGTCGAGAAAGCGGGCGATGAGTTCCGGCGCGAACAGGCTGGGTGTGCCGCCGCCGAAGAACACGCTGATGATGGGCCGGTTTGCTAGCGCGCTACCGAAATCGTGCAGATCGGCGTCCAGGTCGGCCAGCAGCGCTTCCACGTAGCGCGCATAGGGCGGCTCGCCACGTAGACCATGCGAATTGAAATCGCAATAGGGGCATTTCTTCACGCACCACGGCATGTGGACGTAGAGTGACAGCGGCGGTGCGATCAGCGGCATCTCAGGCGTGCAGTTCGGCGATGCGTGCGTGCAATGTCGCCATGGCTTGGCCGCGATGACTGAGGCGGTTCTTGACCTCGGGTTCCAGCTCGGCGGCGCTCAGTGACTGGCCATGCGGCAGGAACAAGGGATCGTAGCCGAAACCGCGCGCACCACGTGGCGCGTCCAGCACGTGGCCATGCCAGCGGCCCTCGGCAATCAGCGGCGCAGGGTCTTCGGCATGCCACAGCAGCGCGAGCACGCAGATGAAGAAGGCATGGCGCTGTGCCTGCGGGACGCCGTCGAGTTCGCGCAGCAGGCGCGTGTTATTGGCTTGCGCGTTGCCATGGCCGCCGCTGTATCGCGCGGAATAGAGTCCGGGCGCACCATGCAGGTGCATCACGCACAGGCCTGAATCATCTGCCAGCGCCGGCAAGCCCGTCACCTGGGATGCGTGACGCGCTTTGAGCAATGCGTTCTCCACGAAGCTGAGGCCGGTTTCCTCGACATCTTCCACGCCGAGTTCCGCCTGTGGAATCACTTCGAATTGGCTATCGGCGAGCAAGGTATTGAATTCGGCAAGCTTGCCGCGGTTGCTGCTGGCCAGAACGATACGCCGCATGGAAAGCACCTAGCCCAGATCCAGCGCAGCGCGCTGCAGGCCGACAAGTTCGACGATGCCTTTTTCGGCCAGGTCGAGCATGGCGTCCATTTCGTCGCGGCGGAATGCATGGCCTTCGGCGGTGCCTTGTACTTCGATGATGCCGCCGCCGTCATTCATCACCACATTCATGTCGGTGTCGCAGTTGGCGTCTTCGTCGTAGTCGAGGTCGAGCACGGGCATGCCCTGGTAGACGCCGACCGACACCGCCGCCACCGCGCCGATGATGGGATTGCGCTTCAGGTTTTCGCGCTTCATCAATACGTTTACCGCGTCGACCAACGCCACGTAGGCGCCGGTGATGGCGGCGGTGCGCGTGCCGCCGTCGGCCTGGATCACGTCGCAATCGAGGGTGATCACGCGTTCGCCGAGCGACTGGCGATCCACGCAGGCGCGCAGGCTGCGGCCGATCAGGCCGCGCGCGGCTTCGCGCTGGGTGCGGCTGGAGGTGGCGCGCGGCAGCATGCCGTATTCGGCCGTGACCCAGCCTTCACCTTTGCCGCGCAGCCAAGGCGGCAGGCGGTCTTCGATGCTGGCTGTGCACAGCACGCGTGTGTCGCCGAATGCGATCAGCACGGAGCCTTCGGCATGACGGGTGTAGTGGCGCTCGATGGTGACTTTGCGCAACTGATCACTGGTGCGACCGCTTGGACGGGACACAGGCATAGGCTCTTTGGGCAATGGGAGGCGGGACAGTTTACCATTGCCCCCTTTCCTTACCTTCCATCCCCAAAGGTTCTCCATGATCCGCAGCATGACGGCCTATGCTTCCGCCGAAGCCCTTACCCCCGCGGGGGCGCTGACGTGCGAACTGCGTGCGGTCAACCATCGCTACCTGGAGCTTAGCCCCCGGTTGCCGGACGACATGCGCGTATTCGAATCCGCGCTGCGTGAGCGGATGACGAGCCAGTTGTCGCGCGGCAAGGTGGATGTGATTGTGCGGCGTGGCGAAGCGCGCGGCGAATCACTGCAGGTCGACAGCGTATTGGTGGGCCGCTTGTCCGAACTGGCGCTGGATATGGAAGCGCGGTTCCCGCGCATGCGCATCGAATTCACTGAGTTGCTGCGCTTTCCGGGTGTGCTGCAGCACGCTGAAGCGGATCAGGACGCCCAGCAAGCGGCCTTGCTGGATGTGCTTGACCGCGCCTTGGATGTGCTCACCGCCACGCGCGAGCGCGAAGGCGCCAAGCTGGCGGATATCCTGCGCGAGCGCCTCGATGCGATCGAGCGCATCGTGACGGAGGTGCGTGGCTGGATGCCGGAAATCCGCACCGCGCTGCGTGCGCGGCTTGAATCACGCCTCGCCGACCTCAAGCAGCCGGCCGATCCGGGCCGATTGGAGCAGGAGCTGGTGCTGCAGGTCACGCGTTCCGATGTGGACGAGGAACTTGATCGTCTGAGTACGCACATTGCGGAAACGCGCCGTGTGCTCGGTCTGAAAGAGCCGGTGGGCCGGCGCCTGGATTTCCTGATGCAGGAGTTCAACCGCGAGGCCAATACCCTGGGTTCCAAGTCGGTCGACGCGCGCACCACCAATGCCGCCGTGGAGCTGAAAGTGCTGATCGAGCAGATGCGCGAACAGGTGCAGAACATCGAATGAGCGCGCAGACCTCCAGCACCGAGGGCACGCTGTTCATCGTCGCCGCGCCTTCCGGCGCGGGCAAATCGACCCTGGTGAACGCGCTGCTCGCGCGCGAGCCGGGCATCTCGCTGTCGATCTCCCACACGACGCGTCCGCCGCGGCCGGGCGAGCAATACGGGCGCCACTATTACTTCGTCGAGCGGGCCGAGTTCGAGCGCGAGGTTACCCAGGGCATTTTCCTCGAACACGCCGAAGTGCATGGCAATTTCTATGGGACTTCGCGCAAGACCGTGCAGGATCTGCTCCAGCAAGGGCGCGATGTCCTGCTGGAGATCGACTGGCAGGGCGCCACGCAGATACGCAAGGCCAAGCCTGACGTGGTGAGCGTATTCATCCTGCCGCCGTCGCGTGCGGAACTGGAGCGACGGCTGCGTGGGCGCGGCTCGGACAGCGCGGAAGTGATCGAGCGGCGGCTGCGTAATTCGCGCGGAGAGATCGCCCATGCCCACGAGTTCGACTACATCATCGTCAACGACCGGTTCGAGGAGGCGCTGGACGGCCTCCAGGCCATCGTGCGGACAGTGCGCCAACGCAGCGTGCTGCAATGCCTGCGGCACGAGGGTCTGATCCGGGAGCTTTTGGCCGAAACCTGAACGTTCGCTCAGGATTACTGTACTGGTCCGCATAGCATTAGGGCTCCAGTTCAGTTAACTTCTCCACTTTCCCGCCACCCCCCTGGCCATGATCGATACTGTCCAAGCTCAACCTGACGATCGCGCTCTGGTGAGCATCCGTGGCCTGACCACGGTGCTCAACGGCAAGGTCGTGTTCGACAAGCTGGACCTGGACATCCCGCGCGGCAGGGTCACCGCCATCATGGGCCCGAGCGGCACCGGCAAGACCACCCTGCTCAAGCACATTACCGGCCAGATGCGCGGCGATGCCGGCCAGGTGCTGGTGGATGGGAACAATGTGGCCCAGCTGCGGCGCGATGCCCTGTTCGGGCTGCGCGAGCGCATTGGCTACCTGTTCCAGAACTCCGCGCTGCTCACCGACTTCGACGTGTTCGAAAACGTGGCGTTTCCGCTGCGCCAGCACACCCGCTTGCCGGAGGTGCTGATCCGCAACATCGTGCTCACCAAGCTGCAGGCGGTCGGCCTGCGCGGTGCCGCTTCGCTGATGCCCAGCGAGCTGTCCGGCGGCATGGCACGCCGCGTCGCATTGGCACGTGCGATCGTGTTCGATCCCATGCTGATTCTTTATGACGAGCCGTTCGTCGGCCTGGATCCGATCGCGTTGAACCAGGTGCTGAAGCTCATCCGCACGCTCAACGAAACGCTGGGCATCACCAGCGTGCTGGTGGCGCACGAACTGGAGGCGATCAAGCAGGTGGCCGATATGGTCTATCTGATCGCCAATGGCAAGGTGGTGGCGCAAGGCGATCCCAAGACCATCGCCGGGAACGGCTCGTCATGGACGCGCCAATTCTTCGGCGGCGATGCGGATGGCCCGGTGCCGTTCCAGTATCCGGCCGACGACTACGCCGCGGCCCTCGGCTTCAAACAAGGTGCTGCATGAGCGCGCGGATGGAACACGAAAATGTCGTGATCGCATCGTTGGCCCAGATCGGGCGCTGCGGTCTGTTCCTGCTGCGCATTCTTTCCGCCATTCCGCGCAGCATGCGGCATGCGGCGGAGACGGTGCGCCAGTTGTGGTTCGTCGGCGGCATGAGCCTCACCATCATCATGACCTGCGGACTGTTCGTGGGCATGGTGCTGGGGCTGCAGCTGTACCACGTGCTGGCCATTTTCGGCGGTACTTCCGCCACCGGTTCGGTGGTGGCGCTATCGGTGTATCGCGAACTGGGGCCGGTGGTAACCGCGCTGCTGTTCGCAGGCCGTGCCGGCACGTCGATCACGGCGGAAATTGGCTTGATGCGCGCGACCGACCAGATCGCAGCGATGGAAATGATGGCGGTGGACCCGATCGCTTATGTGGCCGTGCCACGCTTTCTGGCCGGCTTGATCGCCATGCCGCTGCTGTGCTGCGTGTTCTGCGGCATGAGCATCTTTGGCGGCCATCTTGTCGCGGTGGATTGGCTGGGCGTCGACAACGGCACGTTCTGGTCGAACATGACCGCCACCGTGGATGTGTGGGACGACGTGGTCAACGGCCTGATCTGGAAGAGCCTGGTGTTCGGTGGCGTGATATCGCTGATTGCCGTGTTCCAGGGCTACACCACGGCACCAACCAGCGAAGGCGTGGCGTATGCCACCACGCGTACCGTCGTCGCCTCGGCGATCGCCATTCTCGCGCTGGACTTCGTGCTCACCGCCTTCCTGATGTGACCATCATGACTAATTGCTTCTTTTTGAGGACCTTGCCGTGAGCCAGAGAAAATCCTATGCCGTCGGTACCGGCCTGTTCATCGTGCTCGGTTTCGCTGCACTGGCTTACCTCGCCACGCAGACGACCTCGGTCGTCAACAGCCACCAGGGCGCGAGCTACACCGTCGATGCGCAGTTTGCGAACGTCGGCCAGTTGAAAGAGCGCGCGCCGGTGAAAGTGGCAGGCGTACGTGTGGGCCAGGTGCAGTCGATCAGCTTGGAGCCGGGCAAGGACATCGCCGACGTCAAGCTCTCGATTGACAAGAAATTCAGCCAGATTCCCTCCGACTCGACCGCGGTGATCTATACCAGCGGGCTGCTGGGCGACCAGTACGTGGGTTTGCAGTTCGGCAGTGCCAAGCAATATCTCGCCAACGGCGGGCATCTGGTGCTGACCCGGTCGACCCAGCCGCTGGAGGAAATGCTCGGCAAGTTCTTCGGCGCAGGCGGTACGGCCGATGCCTTCGGCGGCAGCTACGACGTCACCGCGCATTTCAGCAATGTCGGTACGCTTTCGATAGGGGCGCCGGTAAAAATGGCGGGTGTTTCCATCGGCAGTGTGGTCGGTGTGAAGGTGGATCCGGTGAAGCTGGACGCCACCGTCACCATGGCCATCGACAACAAGTACAACCAGATTCCGGATGATTCGTCCGCGGCCGTATTCACCAGTGGTTTGATCGGCAGCCAGTATGTTGCAGTCCAACCCGGCGGCTCGCCGAATTCGCTCAAGGATGGCGACCAGTTCGTGCTGACGCAGTCGGCGATGCAACTGGAAGATCTGATCGGCAAGTTCCTGGTCAATGGTTCGTCCAGCGGCAGCAACAATGCCGGTGGCAACGGTTCATCCAATCAGCCCGCCGGCAAGCATTGAGCCGGCTTTTCGAGGAGTCATGCATGTTGCGTCATCTGGCCATTGCCACCGCTCTCGCCCTGGGCAGCGTCGTGATCGCCGCGCCGGCTTTCGCGCAGAGTGCATCCAGCGCACAACCGTCCAGCGCATCGTCGCCGCAGGCCGTTGTAGAAGAGATCACTCATCAGCTCGATACGCAGATCGCCGATCACAAGGCGCAGCTGCAAAACAACAAGCCCAAGCTGGTCGCCCTGATCAACCAGATTTTCTTGCCACATTTCGATACGGACTGGGCATCGATTCTGGTGCTTGGCATGCATGCACGCGAAGCAACGCCCGAGCAGCGTGCGCGCTTCGCCAAGGCCTTCTATAACTCACTGACCAACCGCTATGCGGAAGGCCTGCTGAGCTATACGAAAGGCACGGTGAAAATCTTGCCGTTCGCGGGCGACGTCAATCCCAAGTACACGGTGGTGAAGACGCAGATGAACACGAGCGACAACAAGCCCGTGTCGGTGAACTTCGTGTTCCACCAAACCGCCGATGGCCAGTGGAAGGCCTACGACATCATCATCGAAGGCATCTCCTACATCACCAATTACCGCAACCAGGTCGATGCCGAGATCAAGAAGGAAGGCCTCGACAAGCTGACCGCCGACCTGGAAACGCAGGGCGACAAGGCGCTGCAGCAGATGGAACAGCAAGACAAGGGCAGCAAGGCCCATGGCGCCGACTAAGTCCGGCGAGTTTCGGGTCGCCACCGACAGGCCGGACACGGTTGCCGTGTCCGGCACGCTGAATTTCGCCACGGCAGCGAATGCGCTCACGGCGATGCGTGCTGCATTCGCCAAGAGCGACCGGCATGTGCTGGATCTGGGTGGTGTGGATGGCTGCGACAGTGCCGGCCTGGCGTGCGTGCTGGCGGCGCTGTCGGAAGCGGACCAGGGCGGTCGCCGGGTGACCGTCAGCCGCGTGCCTGCAGGCATGCAGGCGCTGGCACGGGTCTGCGGTGTGGATCCGTTGTTGCATTGAGCAGGCAAAAATGAGCACAAAAAAACGAGGCTCATCAAGGCCTCGTTTTTTTTGTGCCGCTTGAGCGAGGCCCGCCTCGGAGCGGGCTTCGTTCTTTCAGCTCAGCCCCCGGTCGGCTTGCCGGAGTTGTTCTGCTGCTTCTGCTTCTGTTCCCATTGCTGCTGTTCCTTCAACAGCTCGGCGGGATCGAAATTCTGGTTCTGGTTGTTGGAACCTTGGCCCTGCTGCAGCTTGAGCATCACGTCCGCCGGCGGATTGCCGTCGTAGATCTTGTTCAGGCGGTTCTGGCGCCAGGCGTCGCGTACGAAGGCATAGGGGTCGTAGGCGGTCTGCAAGAAGCTGTCGGCGTCGAGCAACTGCGCGCGCATCTGGATGAAGTACACCACTTGCGGGATGTAGTACTGGCCCCAGTGGAACTTGTGGTTGCTCGAGAAATAGCTCATTGGGTCAAACAGGTAGCCATCCACCGGGTACTGCCAGACGTCGCGGAAGGTCGATGGGCCGAGCAGCGGCACCATCACGAAGTCGCCCTCCGGCACCCCCCAGCGGGCCAGGGTGATGCCGAAATCGGTTTCCTTGAGCGGAATCTGCATCTTGGTAGCCGGATCGAAGAAGCCGGCCAGGCCCACCGTCATATTGATCAGGAAGCGGCCGGTATCGGCCATCGCGTCACTGGGGCGGGCCTGCAGCAGGTTGTTGGCAATGCTGATGGGGAGGCGGATGTTGGTGAAAAAGTCGCTGATCGAGGTCTGCACCGGCTTGGGCGTGACCTTGGTGTAGCCCACGGCCACCGGACGCAGCACATGCTTGTCCAGCGCCATGTTGAAGGCGTAGCTCTTACGGTTGAACTTCTCCAGCGGGTCGTCGGTACGAGGCGGAGCGATGGCACAGCCGGCCAGCAGGGTAAGCATGGCCAGGGCGGGTACAAGACGGCGTAGTGCGGCAGGGCGGGGCAGGGAAGGCATCGAGAGGGAGTCCGCTGCAGGGGTTGGGGAAATTTGTACTTTATAGTTCTATATTGTGCACGTGTTGCAGCATTGTTTCGAGCTGGCGTGCGACGGCCGGGCATGATAGAGGTTGTTCATCATGGCTGCGACCCTGTCGCGTTGCCAGCCGGGTAGCCGGCCGATAAACTGTAAGGCCGCATAAGTTTTTATAGTTCAAGGATTTCCGATGGCTCGCATTACCGTGGAAGACTGCCTCGAGGTAGTCAACAACCGTTTCGAACTGGTGCTGATGGCGACCAAACGCGCCCGCCAGCTCGCCAATGGTGCCGAACCGGCGGTCAATCCGGATAACGATAAGCCCACCGTGTTGGCGCTGCGTGAAATCGCCGATCGCCGCATCGACCAGGCCACCATCGACGAGATCGACCGCGCCGAGCGCGAACGCGCCGAGCGCGAGGCGCTGGAATGGGCGGCCCAGGAAGTGGACGATGATCTCTCCAAAGGCGGAGATGATTGATGGATAGCGGCGGCGGTCGATGGTGCATGAAAAGTCGAGCCGGTTGTACCGGGTCGGCTGGCCGCACGTCACGCCTCTGCTTCCTCCCCGTTCGGCTTTGTGATGAGGCGACGGCCTGAACGGGCGTCGTGACTCCATGACGACCGCGGCCACGCATCCGGCTTCCCAGGATACGTCCGCATTGCCCCCCTACGTGCTGGCGCTAAAAGAGCGCCTTGCCTACCTGCCCGAGCAGCAGGTGCTGCGCGTGTTGCGCGCCTATCAGGTTGGCGCAGTGGCGCATGAAGGGCAGACACGCAAGAGCGGTGAGCCCTACATTACCCATCCCATCGCCGTGGCCGGCATCCTGGCCGAATTCGGCATGGATGCGGAAACCATCATCGCGGCGATCCTGCACGACACGCTGGAAGACACCGTGCTGACGCGGCCCGAACTGGCCGGCGAATTCGGTGAGCCGGTCGCGGAACTGGTCGATGGCGTCACCAAGCTGGACAAGATGCGCTTTTCCAGCCGCCAGGAGGCCGATGCGGAAAGCTTCCGCAAGATGCTGCTGGCGATGGCCCGTGATCTGCGCGTCATCCTGATCAAGCTGGCTGACCGCCTGCACAACATGCGCACGCTCGGTGCGAAAGATTCGGAGTCCCGCCGCCGCATCGCGCGCGAAACGCTGGAAATTTATGCGCCCATCGCGCAACGCCTCGGCATGAACAAGATCAAGGCGGAGCTGCAGGATCTGGGCTTTCGTGCGCTGCACCCCGACCGCTACCGCGTGATCAGCGAGCGCATCCGGGCGGCGCTCGGCAATCGCCGCGAGGCGATGAGCCGGATCGAAGGGGCGCTTACCGCGCGTCTGGTCGAAGAGCGCATTCCGGTGCGCGTCGTCGGGCGGATCAAATCACCGTGGAGCATCTATTCGAAGATGCGCAACGAGCACAAAAGCTTTGCGCAACTGATGGATGTGTATGGCTTTCGCGTGGTGACCGACAGTGCCATGAGCTGCTACATGGCGCTAGGCGTGGTGCATGCTTTGTACAAGCCGGTCGATCGCCGTTTCAAAGACTTCATCGCGATTCCCAAGGCCAACGGTTACCAGTCGCTGCACACCGTGCTGCTCGGTCCCTTCGGTGCACCGATCGAAGTGCAGATCCGCACCGAGGAAATGGATTCGGTGGCGGAACGTGGGGTAGCTGCGCATTGGGCTTACAAGACGGAAAGTGGTCCTGCGAACAGCGCGCAGGCGCGCGCGCGCGAGTGGCTCTCTGCCTTGGCCGACAGCCAGGCGAACACACCCTCTGCGGCGGAATTCATCGAGAACGTCAAGATCGACCTGTTCCCGGATGAAACCTATTTGTTCACCCCGCGCGGAGACATTCTCTCGCTGCCGCGCAATGCCACGGCGCTGGATTTTGCCTACGCCGTGCACACCGACGTGGGCGATCATGCCGTGGCGGCGCGCGTGGACAAGAAGCTGTTGCCGCTCCGCGCACGGCTGGAGTCGGGGCAACTGGTCGAGATCATCACGGCGCCTTCGGCGGTACCCAATCCGGCTTGGCTGGAATTCGTGGTCACCGGCAAGGCTCGCACTGCGATTCGCCAGTACCTGAAACATCTGCAGCACGAAGATGCGGTCGACTTTGGCCACCGCATGCTCGACCGCGCGCTCGATGCGTTGGGTACCAGCCTGGATGCCATCCAGCCGGAGGCGTTGGAGAAATTCCTGCATAAGTTCAAGCTCAAGCGCCTGGAAGAGCTACTGGCAGACATTGCGCTCGGCAACCGCATGCCCGATCAGGTCGCCAGCCAGTTGGTGACCTCGCGTGGTGCGTCCGCGCGCGGGGCTGCACCGCTGACCCATCCCGCGGAGAAGATCCACATCACCGGTGCCGAGCGCGGCGTACTGAGCTTCGCCAATTGCTGCCATCCGCTGCCTGGCGACGAGATCACCGGTTACCTGTCGCCGGGCAAGGGTATCGTCGTGCACCGCACCGAGTGCCCGAACATGCTCGAGCTGCGCAAATCGGCGCCGGAGCGGTGCGTAGATATCGAATGGGATCGCGATGTACAGGGCGATTACCGCGCCGAACTGCGTATCGAAGTGATCAATCGGCCTGGCGTGCTCGCCACGGTGGCGGCCGCGATCGCCGCCGCGGATTCCAATATCGAAAACGTGGAATACGTCGAGCGTGATACCTCCGCAGCGACGCTCCTGTTCACCATCGAGGTGAAAAACCGCAAGCATCTGGCCGAGGTCATCCGGCGCGTACGGCGCACGGGCGTGGTGAGCGGGGCGTATCGGTATCCGTTGTAGCGGGCCGTTCTCTCGCTACACTTCCGTTTCTGCATTAGAACGGATGATCCTCATGCCCCGTACCATCATTGCCACCGATAAAGCTCCCGCCGCTATCGGCCCCTATTCGCAAGCCGTGCGTGCCGGCAACACCGTGTACTTCTCCGGCCAGATTCCGCTCGACCCATCCAGCGGCATGCTGGTGGATGGCGACATAAGTACCCAGACCCGTCGCGTGTTCGACAACCTGAAAGCAGTCGCCGAAGCCGCTGGTGGCTCGTTCGAGCAGATCGTGCGCGTGGGCATCTATGTCACCGATCTGGCGAACTTCACGGCGGTCAATGCGGTGATGAACGAGTACTTCCAACCGCCGTATCCGGCACGGTCCACCATCGAGGTTGCCGGCCTGCCCAAGAGTGCACAGGTGGAAGTGGACGCTGTCATGGTGTTGGACTGATCTTTATGCGCGCAGACTGCTGACAGCATTTGTCGGCAGTCCAAATGCGCTCGATCGGCGCGCTCGGTTAGTCTTGCAAGAATGGCCGCCCCGAAATCTCAAACTGCCGTAACGACGACCGACGATCCGGGCAAGCTGCCGGCGACGGCGCTTGGTGGCGTCGGTCCGGCGCTGGTCGAGTCACTGACTCGGCTAGGTCTGCATAGCGTGCAGGATCTGTGGTTTCACTTGCCTTTGCGCTACGAGGATCGCACGCACATCACTGCTTTGGCGGACCTGCATCCGGGCATGCGCGCGCAGGTGGTGGCGACGGTGGAAACCGTCGAGAAAGGATTTCGCTATCGCCCGCAATTGAAAGTGGCGGTGGGAGACGGCGTCATGCACACGCTGTTGCTGCGCTTCTTTCACTTCAACCGTGCGCAGGCCGAACAGTTTCGCGTGGGCGCGCGCCTGCTTTGCTACGGCGAAGTGCGTCAAGGCAACGGCAGCCTGGAAATGGTGCATCCGCAATACCGGCGCCTGATGGAGGATGTCCCGGTCGCGCTCGACGAGCGGCTTTCGCCGGTCTACCCCGCGACCGAAGGACTTGGGCAGAAGCGTCTGGGGAGCGTCATCGACAAGGCGCTGCAGCGGTTGCCTGCCGAAGCGGAGCTGGAACTGATTCCGCCCAAGCTGTGCGCGAAATTCGGGCTTACTTCCCTGCGCGAGGCCTTGTTGTACGTGCATCGGCCACCGCCCGATGCGCGCATGGACCAGCTGATCCAGGGGCGCCATCCTGCGCAGCAGCGGTTGGCGTTCGAAGAGCTGCTTGCCCAGCACATGAGTTTGAAGCGTTTACGCGCGGCAGTGCGCGAGCGGCGTGCGCCGGTGCTGGGTGGCGACGGCATGTTGCGGCGGCGCTGGCTGACGGCACTGCCGTTTCAGCTCACCATGGCCCAGCAGCGCGTCATCCACGAAATCACTACGGATATCTCGCAACCGCGCCCTATGCTGCGCTTGGTGCAGGGCGACGTCGGTTCCGGCAAGACAGCGGTAGCTTGCGCGGCGGCCTTGGCCGCGGTCGAAGCTGGCTGCCAAGTCGCGCTGATGGCGCCGACGGAACTGCTGGCGGAGCAGCATCTGCGCAATTTTCGCCACTGGCTGGAGCCCTTGGGCATCCACGTGGAATGGCTGGCCGGCAAGCAGCAAGGCAAGGCGCGCCAGCAAGCGATGCAGCGGGTGGCCGAGGGCGCGCCGATCGTGATCGGCACGCATGCCCTGATGCAGGAGGGCGTGAGGTTTGCGCAACTTGGGCTGGTCATCGTCGACGAACAGCATCGCTTCGGTGTGCAGCAACGCCTGGCGCTGCGTGACAAGGGGCTGGAAGGCGATGGGGTGCCGCATCAACTCGTGCTGACGGCAACCCCGATTCCGCGCACGCTGGCGATGAGCGCCTATGCCGATCTGGATATCTCTGCCATCGACGAGTTGCCGCCAGGCCGCACACCGGTGCAGACCATTGCGATTTCCAATGCGCGCCGCGCCGAGGTCATCGAGCGTATTCGCGCCGCTTGCCTGGAAGGACGTCAGGCCTACTGGGTATGCACGCTGATCGAGGAATCCGAGCAGTTGCGCGCGCAAGCTGCGCAGGCAGCGCATGCGGAACTTTCACATGCGCTAGACGAGCTTCAGGTGGGCTTGATCCACGGGCGCATGAAACCGAAAGAAAAGCAGGCGGTCATGGATGCCTTCAAGGCCGGCGAATTGTCGGTGCTGGTCGCCACCACGGTTATCGAAGTGGGTGTGGATGTGCCCAATGCCAGCCTGATGGTGATCGAGAACAGTGAGCGCCTTGGCTTGGCGCAACTGCATCAGTTGCGTGGACGTGTCGGACGCGGCTCGGTCGCTTCCAACTGCGTCCTGCTTTATCAGCCGCCATTGGGGCAGCTTGCGCGCGAACGTCTGCAGGTCATGCGGGAAACCAACGACGGTTTCCGCATCGCGGAGAAGGACCTGGCGTTGCGCGGCCCTGGCGAAGTGCTGGGTACGCGTCAGACCGGGCAGCTCAGTTTCCGCATGGCCGACTTGGCGCGCGACGCCCATCTGCTGCCGGCGGTGCAGCAGGTGGGCGAATACATGCTGGCGCATCAGCCCGAGCGTGCAGCGCGCCTGATCGAGCGCTGGATCGGTGGCGCGGCTCGCTATGCAGGCGCCTGAGAAATAGGTAGCTTGAGCGCGATGTTCACCCAGATGGCCCGATATGACGAAACCGCAATTGCTGATTGATACCGATCCAGGCGTAGACGACGCACTTGCCATCCTGATGGCGCACGCCCACGCCGACGTACTTGGCCTCAGCATTGCTGCCGGCAACGTCGGCCTTGGGCACACCACGCGCAATGCGCGGACGCTGGTCGACCTGGTGGGGGCTGCAACGCCGGTGTTTGCCGGCTGTCCGACGCCGTTGGTGCGTCTGCCCGAAGAGGATGCGGCGTTCGTGCATGGCCGGGATGGCCTGGGCGATGTCGGCTTTCCCGAGCCCCAAGCCACGGCAGCGGACGAGCACGCCGCGCTCGCGATACTGCGCATGACGCGTGAACATCCTGGCGAGATAACCCTGGTCGCATTGGCGCCGTTGACCAACCTCGCACTGGCGCTTCGGCTGGATCCTTCCCTGCCGCAGCGCGTGAAGCGCCTGGTGGTCATGGGCGGAGCGGTGACCGGGCACGGCAATACCAGCCGCGTGCCTGCCGAATTCAACGTCGGCTTCGATCCCGAGGCCGCGCACGTGGTGTTCGAAGGCTTCCCGGACTTTGACCTGGTCGACTGGGAACTTACCTTGCGGCATGCCTTCGACGAAGACGAATTCGATCAGTGGCTGGCGGCCGGTGATCATCGGGCCGAGTTCTTCGGCCGGGTATTCCAGGTCGCCCGCGAGACCAACCGCCAGCGTGGGCGGCGCGGCATCATTGCCGCCGACGCGCTGGCCATGGCGGTCGCCATCGATCCTTCCGTCATCAGGCGCAGTGAGCGCCACCGGGTAGGTGTGGAACTGGATGGCCGCCTGACCCGCGGCGCCACCGTGGTGGACTGGGGTGATCGGCTCGGGCGGCAAGCCCAGGCCCAGGTGGTGCTGGAACTGGATCAGCCCAAGTTCGCCGGCATGGTGCGGCGAGCGCTGGGAGCGCTTCAGCCGGCATGACCGGGAAGCTTGACCGGCCCTTTGCGGGGTCGATACAATACCGCTCTTTTCACGCACGCTTTGAGTCCGTCATGAAGCCCGATATCCATCCGAATTACCGTCAGGTGGTGTTCCAGGATCTCTCGTCCGAATTCGCGTTTCTGACGCGCTCGACGATTTCCGCCAAGGACACCATCAAGTGGGAAGACGGCAACGAGTACCCGCTGATCAAGGTGGATATCTCCAGCCATTCGCACCCGTTCTATACCGGCAAGCAGAAGGTTGTCGACGCCGGTGGCCGCGTGGACAAGTTCCGCCGTCGTTACGCGCAGAAGTAAATTCCGCGAACTGCCTCGCGAGGCAGGTCCAAGTATTCGCACAAGGCAGGCCTCGCGCCTGCCTTGTGTTTTTTCACGCCTGTCATAGCGACCATGCGGCGTCGGATTGTTTGTAATTTGATGTGCGATAATAGATGGGATGCATCGCCGCCTTTCCCCCACGTCGATGCGCCTTTCCCTCGCCGGCTGGTTGCCGCTATGCGGTTGCCCCGGTGGCGACCCATGCGTAGGAGGTTTCCGTGTCCGATTCCAAATCCGTCAAGCTGGTTGATGAGTCCAACGGCCGCAGCAGTGAGCTCCCCTTGCTCACCGGCACGCTTGGCCCTGCCTGCATCGACATCGCCCCGTTGTACAAGGACACCGGGCATTTCACCTACGACCAGGGTTACGGCAGCACCGCCAGCACCAAGAGCGCGATCACCTATATCGACGGCGACGAAGGCGTACTGATGTACCGCGGTTATCCGATCGAGCAGCTGGCCGAGAAGTCCAGCTTCCTCGAAGTGGCCTATCTGCTGCTGCACGGCGAGCTGCCGAACAAGAGTCAGTTTGCTTCATTCGAAAACGACATCACGCATCACACGATGATGCATGAGTCGCACAAGAATTTTTTTCAGGGCTTCCATCACGACGCGCACCCGATGGCCATGCTGGCGGCCTCGGTGGCCTCGTTGTCGGCGTTCTATCATGACGATCTGAATGTCGAGAATCCGGAAGACCGCAAGCTCGCCGCGATTCGCCTGATTGCCAAGATGCCGACGATCGCTGCCGCCTGCTATCGCTATTCCATTGGCTGGCCGTTCCGCTATCCGCGCAACAATCTCGAGTACGTCACCCGCTTCCTGCACATGATGTTCGAAGTGCCGAGCGAACCGCTGGAACTCAGCCCGGTGTGTGCCAAGGCGCTGGATCTGCTGTTTATCCTGCACGCCGATCACGAGCAGAACGCATCCACCTCCACGGTGCGCCTGGTCGGTTCCACCGGTGCGAATCCGTACGCGTCGATCGCGGCCGGCATTACCGCGCTGTGGGGTCCGGCACATGGCGGCGCCAACGAAGCCGTGTTGAAGATGCTCGAGGAGATCGGCTCGCCGGACAAGGTGGAAACTGCCGTCAAGCGCGCCAAGGACAAGAACGACAACTTCCGTCTGATGGGTTTCGGCCATCGCGTGTACAAGAACTTCGACCCGCGCGCGAAGATCATCCGCGAGATGTGCCACAAAGTGTTGGCGGAGCTGGGTGTCAACGATCCGCTGCTCGACGTGGCGATGAAGCTGGAAGAGGCCGCGCTGAAGGACGATTACTTCGTCGAGCGCAAGCTGTACCCGAACGTGGATTTCTATTCCGGCATCATCTACAAGGCGCTGGGTATCCCCACCGAGATGTTCACCGTGATGTTTGCCATCGCGCGTACCGCCGGCTGGATCGCGCACTGGATCGAGCAGCACGAAACGCCAGGTTCGCGCATCGGTCGCCCCCGCCAGTTGTATGTGGGTGCAGGCAAGCGCGACTACGCGAGCATCGACAAGCGCTGATCGGCGCCAGCACGCACGCCCCTATGAAAACGCCCGGCGATGCCGGGCGTTTTTACATGTGCCGATTATTTGAGCGCGGCAGCGAGTTTGCGTTCGAATTCATCCTGCTCGTCGTCTTCCTCTGCCAGCATGATCTCCACTGAAGCCAGCGATGCGCGCCGCATCGGCTTTTCGTCCACCCGATCGAGCGGTGCCTGCCGCAATGCCTTGTGTGGCAGCACCGTGATATCGAAGGGAAGATGGTCGGCAGCGAACAGCAGTACCGGATATTCGACCTGTTCGTCGCGGGTCACACGCAAGCGGCGCGTCTGCATTTCGAACGGCACGCCCTGCTCGCGCAGATAGATGCCGACGGCTTCGGGATCGTCGCTGAAGACGTGCAGGCATACCGCCGAATGCGCATCGGCTGTGCCTTCCAGCACGGCGCCGACCAGGCGCGGTTCGAAGCGTTGCAGGAAACGCATTGCTTCGACTGCGGCTTCACGCCGTTCTCTGAGCAATTTGGGTTGGCTTTCTGACTGGAACAGGCGCTGATGCTCGCGCAGGGCCTGTTCGATCTCGTGGTTGCGGGGAAGCGCTTGCTCGTCCAGTACGCCGAGCCGTTCGGCGGCCTTGCGCTTGGCGCGGTGGAAGTCGCGGATGCCGTGTTCGCTCATCAGGCGCGCCGCCTCCTGGGCGACGCGTAGCCGATTGCGCTGCACACGGTCTTGCGCGTGGATACGATGATGCTCACCTCGTGCCATGCTGCGACCCTCTTGTAGTGTGCGGGGGCAGGGCAAGCCTACAGCAAAAAGTTAGAAGATATCGTTAGTCTGCTGTTGATCCTGGTTTTGTTGCTGCTGCTGCGTGGCCAGATTGTGCAGGCGGTCGATGTCTTCCACCTTGAAGATTTCCTGCATGGCATCGGGATCGCCCTGAGTGGTGGGCAGGCCGCTTTCGCGGTTGATCAGCATGGTGGTGATGCCTGGTGGCATGGGCAGGCTCTTCTCGGGCAGGCCCTTGAGCACGTCACCCATGTAGTCGATCCAGATCGGCAAGGCTGCCTTGGCGCCGAACTCACCCTTGCCCAACGAGCTGAAATCGTCAAAGCCCACCCACACGGCGGTCGACAGATCGCCGTTGAAGCCGACGAACCAGGCATCGCGATGGTCGTTGGTCGAGCCGGTCTTGCCGGCCAGGTCCTTGCGGTTGAGTGCTTTTGCCGCGTAGCCCGTGCCCATGGGCGACTGGATGACGTCCTTCATCAGCGAGGTGACCAGGTAATCGTTGCGAATATCGATCACATGCGGAGCCAGCGCCGGTGGTGCCGCGCCGTTGTTGTGCACGTCGGCCGGCAGTGCTGTTTGGCCGGCCATGGCCACGCTGGTGGCAGGCGCGGGGGCATTGGATGAGCTTGCCGATACGCCGTTGGTCAGCATATTGGCCGGCGGCGGCGCAGGCGGGCTGTTTTGCAGCAGCCGCTCCGAGCAGTCCGCGCAGGCGCGGGCCGGATTGGCGACGTAGACCGGCTTGCCGTCACGGTCGTCGATTTCGTCGATGAAGTACGGCGTGGTCAGGTAGCCGCCGTTGGCGAATACGGCAAATCCGCGCGCCATGCTCAGTGGCGACACCGAGGCCGTGCCAAGCGCCATCGACAGGTTGTTCGGCAGCGCATCGAGCGGGAAGCCGAAGCGCGTGACGTAATCGCGCGTGTAGCGCACACCGATCGCATCGAGCAGCCGCACGGAGACCAGGTTTTTCGATTCGATCAGCGCCTCGCGCAGGCGCATGGGGCCGGCAAACTTGTCGTCGTCGTTGTTCGGCGTCCACAGGCCGTTCGGCTGCGAGGGGTCGGGCAGGGCAATTGGCGAGTCGTTGATGATCGAGGCCGGCGTATAGCCGCGCTCGAACGCCGCCGAGTAGATGAAGGGCTTGAAGCTCGAACCCGGCTGGCGCGCGGCCATCACCGCGCGGTTGAACTTGCTGCGCTGGAAGTTGAAGCCGCCGACCAGCGACTGGATCGCGCCATTCTCCGGGTCGAGCGATACCAGCGCAGCCTGGGCCTTCGGAATCTGCGTCAGCTGCCACGCACCTTTGTCGTCGTGGATCACGCGGATGATGTCGCCCGGCTTGAGCACGGTGTCGACCCGGGTGGGGGTGGCGCCCACGCGGTTTTCATTGATATAGGGGCGAGCCCAGTCCATGGCCTTCAGATCCAGCTTGATCACCTGCTTGTCGGGCAGGAAGACCGAGGCTTCGGTGCTGGAGGAGGCGATGACCAGGCCCGGCGTCAGCCCCGCCACGTCCATGTAGCTGGAGAGCAGGTTGCTGTAGTCGCTGTCGCTGGCGTTTGGCGGCAGTTCCTCGTGGGCTTCCGGCCCCCGCCAGCCATGGCGATGGTCGTAAACGGCCAGGCCGTCGCGTACGGCAGCTACTGCCGCTTGTTGTCGGGTACTGACAAGAGTGGTCTTGATCACGTAGCCCTCGGTCAGCGCGTCGTTGCCGAGGCGGTCCAGCGCCTGCAATCGCGCCATTTCGGCTACGTAGGGGGCGTCTACCTGGATCGGCTGCTCGTGCGGGGCGGCATCGTCCGGCGCGTGGATCGCCTCATCGTATTGCGCCTGGTTGATGTAACGGTGTTCCAGCATCTGGCCCAGCACCCAGTTGCGGCGGGTGACCAGGCGGGGGATGTTGGTGAGGGGGTTGACCGCCGAGGGCAGCTGGAAGGTGGAGGCAATGGCGGCGCACTGGGCAATCGTGAGCTGGTCGAGCCGTTTGCCGTAGTAGTACTCCGCCGCCGCCGCGACGCCGTAGGAGCGGTGTCCCAGGAACATCTTGTTGAGATACAGCTCCAGGATCTGGTCCTTGGTGAGCGCACTCTCCATACGCAAGGCGATGAACATCTCGATCAGCTTGCGGGAATAGAGCTTTTCCGGGCTCAGGAAGAAGTTGCGCGCCACCTGCTGTGTAATGGTAGAGCCGCCCTGGGTCTTGTTGCCGCCGGAGGCCACCACATGGAAGCCGGCGCGCATCACGCCGCGCCAATCCACGCCAGGATGAGTATAGAAATCAGCATCTTCCGCCGATAGCACCGCATGCTTGAGCATGTCCGGCACCTGCTCGATGGAGACCGGGATGCGGCGCGTCTCGCCGAATGTGGCGATCAGCTTGCCGTCCGCGGTGACCACCCGGAGCGGAACTTGCATGTGATAGTCCTTGAGCACATCCACCGACGGAATGCGCGGAGAGACTAGCCAATAGGCCACCCCGATGGCCGCGGCGACCATCAGGAGTCCGCTGAAGCCCAGGATCAGCAGCCAGCGCAGCAGGGCTTTAAAAAATCGCGTCATGTGGTTGTTGTAGCGAGACTTGAGTCAAAACAGACCAAAGTATAGATGTAGCAGTATGGGGGGTATCAGCAGCCGGTTAGCAAAACCTTAATCGCGGCACGGGCGGATTGGTCCAAATGTGCAGGACATCACGCCAAAAGTCTCGAAGAAGATCGCGTAGGCCGTTGCTATTGCGTCAATTTTTGGATTTAATGGCCCGGCAATCCTGCCAGTAACTGGCGGAAGCGCCAGGGGTCAAGGGGGAAACGTCGTGGGGCTCTTTACACCCAAGAAGCCGCCGCTGGTCGGCGTCGACATTAGCTCGACTGCCGTAAAGCTGCTGCAGCTCAGCCAGGCAGGAGGTCGCTATCGCGTGGAGCACTACGCGATCGAGCCGCTGCCCCCTAATGCCGTGGTCGAAAAAAACATCGTCGAGGTCGAGGCGGTAGGCGAAGCAGTCCGCCGCGCGTTGTCGCGATCCGGCGCCAAGGTCAAGCACGCCGCCGCGGCGGTTGCCGGTTCCGCCGTGATCACGCGCATCGTGCCGATGCCCGCCGAGTTGTCGGAGGAGGATCTGGAAGGTCAGATCCAGGTCGAAGCGAACCAGTACATTCCGTACCCGATCGAGGAAGTGAGCCTTGATTTCGAGGTGCTCGGGCCGGTGCGTGACAACCCCGAAATGAACAACATTCTGCTGGCTGCCTCGCGCACGGAGAATGTGGACATGCGCGTGGCTGCGCTGGACCTGGGCGGTCTCACCGCGCAGGTGATCGACGTGGAGGCCTTCGCGATGGAGAACGCCTTCACCCTGATCGCCGATCAGCTGAATGTCGGACGCGATGCGCTGGTGGCGGTGATCGATATCGGCGCCACCATGACGACGCTGTCGGTGCTGAAGAACCAGCGCACCATCTACTCGCGCGAGCAGGTGTTCGGCGGCAAGCAGCTCACCGACGAAATCATGCGCCGCTACGGCCTTTCCTACGAGGAAGCCGGCCGCGCCAAGCGCAAGGGCGGCCTGCCGGAATCCTACGAGACCGAAGCACTGCAGCCGTTCAAGGAATCGCTGGTGCAGCAGATCAGCCGCTTGCTGCAGTTCTTCTATGCTGGCAGTGAATTCAGCAAGGTCGATCAAGTGGTGCTGGCCGGCGGTTGCGCGTCGATCGAAGGGATCAGCGCGATGCTCGAAGAGCAGCTTGGTCTGCCCTGCGTGGTGGCCAATCCGTTGGCGCGCATGTCGCTCTCCAGTCGGGTGCAGGCACAGTCGCTGACCCAGGATGCCCCGGCACTGATGATCGCGGTCGGACTCGCCATGAGGAGTTTCGACTGATGGCACACATCAACCTGCTTCCTTGGCGTGCCGAGCGCCGCAAGATCCGGCAGCGCGAGTTCTTCATGCAGCTCGCCGCCGCGGGTTTGGTCGCCATCGGCGTGCTGTTCCTGTGGTGGTTCTGGATGGACATGCGCATCGATAACCAGAATGACCGAAACGCCTACCTGCAGGATCAGATCAAGCAGGTCGATGCACGGCTGGACAAGATCAAGGATCTGGAAAAAGTCCGCGCCCAGTTGCTGGCACGCAAGCAGATCATCGAACAGCTGCAGGCCAACCGTTCGCAGATGGTGCACTTGTTTGACGAGCTGGTGAAAACCGTTCCAGGCAGCGTACGCCTGACCTCGATCAAGCAAGCGGGTGATCAGATGGCGCTGGGTGGCGTGGCGCAATCCAACGCCAGCGTGGCCGAGTACATGCGCAATATCGAAGCGTCGCCGTGGATGGGGCAGGCCGATCTCAGCAAGACCGAGAACAGCCATGACGCCACGCGCATGCCGTATAGCTTCGGCCTGACCGTGACGCTGTCCAAGCCCAAGGATGATGGTGCTGGGCAGGGTGCTTCCGGTCTGGCCTCGTCGAGCACGAGGGAGTATCGCGATATACCCCCGGCACCGGTTCCGCACACGCCAGCAGAACGCGCGATGACTGATGCGATGATAAAGGCGCTGGAAGAGGGACAGAACAAACCTGGCGCCACGCCAGCGATACGCGCGCGAGACGCTGCGATGGTAAAGGCGTTGAAAGAGGCGGAGGCGAAAGCCGACCAATCCGCACAAGCGAAAGCGGGAACGGCACCGGCCAGCGTGACGACCGCGGGAGGGGCCAAATAATGAAACTCCTCGACGATCTGCGCAGTCTCGACCGCAACAACATCGGCGGCTGGCCGAAGTCGGTCAAGACGTTTTTCACGGTGTTGCTGTTCCTCGTGCTCGGGCTTGTCGGCTGGTACACGGTCATCAGTGACCAACAGGACCAACTACAGACGCTTGCCAACAAGGAAGTGCAGCTCAAGAAAGAGTTTTCCGAGAAGCAGGCCAAGTCGGTCAATCTCGAAGCCCTGCAGCAGCAGCTGGATGAAATGAAGGACATGCTGCGCCAGCTGCTGCGTCAGTTGCCCAGCAAGACCGAAATGCCCGAACTGCTGGTGGACGTATCGCAGACTGCCTTGTCGGCGGGCCTGCAACAGGAACTGTTCCAGCCGGGTACCGAAATTCCGAAGGACTTCTACGCGGAAAAGCCGATCCAGCTGAAGATGATCGGTACGTACCACCAGTTCGGCGCCTTCATCAGCGGCGTGGCTTCGCTGCCGCGCGTAGTGATCCTCACCATGCACGATGTCTCGCTGACGCCGCTCAATCCGCCGGCCAAGGGCGCGGAACCCGCGTCCAACCAGCTGCTGGTCTTGCAGGGCACGGTAAAGACCTACCGTTACCTCGAGGACTCCGAAACCAGCGAGGGGAACAAGGCGAAGAAGGCCGGGGGGCGGAAATGAGAGTCATGACTGCCATGAAGCCGATTAACCTGGCCAAGCTGTCATTGCTGATCGCTACCGCGCTGGTGTTGGGTGGTTGCACGAGCGGCATGTCCGACCTGCGCGACTGGGTGGCGCAGGAAAAAGCCAAGCGCGGTGCGCCGATCCCACCGTTGCCGGTGATCAAGACCTTCGAAAGCTTCACCTATAACGACCAGGACAAGCGCGACCCGTTCAGTCCCAGCCAGGACGAGTTGAACCAGGGCAGCGGCCCGCGTCCGGATGCAGGCCGGCCACGCCAACCGCTTGAAGCCTACTCGCTGGATAGCCTGAGGATGGTTGGCACGATTGGTGCCGGTTCCACCATGGAAGCACTCATCAAAGATCCTGGCGGAGTGATCCATCGCGTGCACATCAACGAATACATGGGCCAGAACTACGGCCGCGTCACCGCCATCAACGGTGACCACGTCGACCTGGTCGAATTGGTTTCCAACGGCAATGGCGGCTGGATGGAACGTCCGGCCAGCATCGCGCTCGAGGCGAAATAGGAATACAGGGGCTGTGCAATGACTAATCCAAATCAACCAGTCCGGAGTCGCGCCATGCACCTGGCCAGCCGTTGCCTGATTACCATCGTGGCGTTGGGTTCGGCCGTCTGGGCAACGGCCGCCGCCGCCAGCACGCTGCAGAACATCACCTACAAGACGCTGCCGGGTGGCCGCGTCGAGTTGCGCATGAGCTTTGACAGCAACCAGGTGCCGCAGCCGAATATCTTCACCACCGAAACGCCGCCGCGTATCGCAGTCGATTTCCCGGATACCACCAATGACGCAGCACGCCATCAGGATATCGGCGTGGGCACCACCACTGGCGTATCGGCAGTGTCCGCTGGCGGACGCACCCGCGTCGTGGTCGAGCTCATGCAGGCGTCAAGCTACAAGTCTCGCGTGGAAGGCAACAGCCTCGTACTGGTGGTCAACAACGGCACGCAGTCGCAGCCGGTGACGACGGCGGCCACTATCGATCCGTCGAAGGCACTGCCGTCGGCGCTCAACGGACCGGCAGTCAGCAACATCGACTTCCAGCGTGGTGCGAATGGCTCCGGTCGCGTGCTGATCAACTTCAGCGGTACCGGCGCCACGGCCAACATGCGCCGCGAAAACGGCGACATTGCCGTGGACATTACCAATGCGCAGCTTCCAGCCAGCCAGGCGCAGCGCCTGAACGTGCTCGACTTCGCCACGCCGGTGCAGTCGATTTCGCCCAAGTCCACGCCGAACGGCGCGCATATCGACATCGCCTACAGCGGCGACGTGGATGTGTCTTCCTATCAGACCGGCAATCAGTATGTGGTCGAAGTGACGCCGAAGAAGCAGGAGGCGAAGAACACCAATCCTGCATCCATGGCGCAGCCGGTCTACACCGGTAGCCGCGTGACCTTCAACTTCCAGGACATTCCGGTGCGTTCCGCCTTGCAGCTGCTGGCTGACGTGTCGGGCTTGAACCTGGTGGCTTCCGACACGGTAGGTGGCAGCGTCACGCTGCGCCTGGTGAACGTGCCATGGGATCAGGCGCTGGATGTGATCCTGCGTGCCAAGGACCTGGACAAGCGCCGTGATGGCAACGTGATCTGGATTGCGCCGCAGAAAGAGCTGGCCAATTACGAACAAAGCCTGGCCGATGCGCGCTTCAAGGCGCAGGACACGGCGCCGCTGATCACCACCTACATCCCGATCAGCTACGGCAAAGCACAGGACATTGCCAAGCTGCTGACCACCGGTGCGCAGCAGAACAGCCTGGGTGGCGGCGCTGCGGCGAGCGGTGCAGCGGGCGGCCATATGGGCTTCCTCTCGCCGCGTGGCAGCGTCACTTTCGACCAGCGCACCAACACCTTGCTGCTCAACGATACGGCGGAAAAGACCACCGAGATCCGGGCGATCGTGGCTGAGCTGGATCGTCCGGTGCAGCAGGTGCTGATCGAATCGCGCATCGTGATCGCGACCGACGACTTCGAGCGTGATTTGGGTGTGCAGTGGGGGATCAACGGCACGCACATCAATCCGAGCGGCCAGCAGCTGTCGGTGGGTAGCGGCCTTCTGCCCGCCACCACGAGCGGTACGACCACCACCACCTACAACGGTCTGCAGAATTACCAGCAGGTCAATCTGCCGGCGACACCGACCACCGGCACGGCCTCGACCATTGCGGCCGCCATCCTGGGCAAGAACTATGCACTGGACCTGGAGCTGTCCGCATCGCAGGCCGAAGGGCGCAGCCAATTGGTGTCCAGCCCGCGTGTGATCACTGCCAACCAGCAGGAGGCGGACATCCGCCAGGGTCAGGAAATCGGCTACGTCACCTATCAGAACAGCGTGGGTGGTGGCGGTGCCAGCGGTACGGCCACCGTGGCGTTCAAGGATGCGGTCCTGGAACTCAAGGTCACCCCGACCATCACCGCCGACAATCGCGTTTTCCTGGCGATCAACGTCAACAAGGACTCGCTGCACAACTACATCACGGTGCCGGGCAGCGGCCAGGTGCCGGTGATCGATACGCGCTCGCTCAATACCTCGGTGCTGGTAGATAACGGCCAGACGGTGGTGCTGGGCGGTATCTATGAAATCACCAAGACCGACACCTTGAACAAGGTGCCGTGGCTGGGCGATATTCCTGGCGTTGGCTTCCTGTTCCGCAACACGCAACGCGTCAACGACAAGGACGAGCTGCTGATCTTCGTGACGCCGCGCATCCTCAGCGACAGCCTGCAATAAGCGCGAAGCTGCATCAGAAACCAAGGGGCGGCCAGTGTGCCGCCCCTTTGCGTTGCAGGAAGCAAGCGACCAAACTTTCCTACAACACTGTGGTCTCAACCCCCACCAAGCAGTACAGGATTCTCGGATGGACATGCCCCAAATCCCCACACTCGGGCATCTGCAACACGCGTTTTCCCGCCTCCGTGACGACCTGAGGCAACAGATCATCGGCCAGCCGCGGCTCATCGACTGCCTGCTGATCGCCTTGCTGGCGGACGGTCATCTGCTGGTGGAAGGCGCGCCCGGCCTTGCCAAGACCACGGCGGTGAAGGCCTTGGCCAGCCGCGTCGATGCCGACTTCCATCGCGTGCAATTCACGCCGGACCTGCTGCCCGCCGACCTTACCGGCACCGACGTGTTCCGGCCGCAATCCGGCACGTTCGAGTTCGAGCGCGGCCCGCTGTTCCACAACATCGTGCTGGCCGATGAAATCAATCGTGCGCCGGCCAAAGTGCAATCCGCGCTGCTGGAGGCGATGGCCGAGCGGCAAATTACCGTAGGCCGCAACACCTGGCACCTGCCGGGCCTGTTCATGGTGATGGCGACGCAGAACCCGATCGAGCAGGAAGGCACGTTCGCGCTGCCCGAAGCACAGCTCGACCGCTTCGTCATGCACGTCACCATCGGTTATCCCGATGCGGCAGCCGAATTGGCCATCCTCCGGCTCGCCCGGGAGCAAGCGGGCAGGCCGGTCAGTGCAGCGGTCCCTGCTGCGCCGCTGGTGTCGCAAGAAGAGGTGTTCGCCGCACGCGCAGCCGTGCTGGGCGTGCATGTAGCGCCCGCTCTGGAGCAATACCTTGCACAGCTGGTGCTCGCTACGCGCGATGCAGGTCAATACGGTCCTGAGCTGAAACGCTGGATCGCCTGGGGCGCCAGCCCCCGCGCGACCATCGCGCTGGACCGCTGCGCCCGTGCGCAGGCATGGCTGAGCGGGCGCGATTTCGCGCTACCGGAAGACGTGCACGCCATCGCACATGAAGTACTGCGCCATCGCGTGCTGCTCAGCTTTGAGGCGGAAGCCGAAGGTATCCGCAGCGATAAGGTCATCAACCGGTTGCTCGATCTCGTTCCATTGCCGTGAGTGCAGTTGTATCCAATCCATCGGATGGCGACGGACGCGTCCGCGTTTCGCTGGCGGAGCTGATTGCCTTGCGCGGTCGCGTAGCGCGTTTGCGCATGCCGCCGCAGGATAGCCGTGCGACGCGAATGGGTCCGCAAACCAGCCGTCTATACGGCCGCGGCATGGATTACGCCGAATCGCGCGCTTATCAACCCGGTGACGACGTACGGCGCCTGGACTGGCGCTTGACCGCACGCAGCGGTCGCCTGCATACCAAGCTGTTTCAGGAAGAGCGCGAGGGACAGCTGCTGATCCTGCTCGACCAGCATCCAAGCATGCGCTTTGGTACTCGCGTGCGCTTCAAGTCCGTGCAGGCTGCCCGTGCCGCCGCGCTGGCGGCATGGCATGCGGTCAAGGCCGGTGAGCGCGTGGGCTTGATGGTGTTCGGCGAAAGCAGTCATCTGCAACGTCCGCGTGGCGGCTTGCGTGGCGCATTGGATGTCTGTGGGGCGCTGGCCAACTGCGATGCGGTCGCCTCCGGCCAAAGCCAGCCGTTGTCGCAGGCGCTACAGCACGTGATCAAGCTTCGGCACGGCGCCAATCGGGTATTGTTGATCAGCGATGGGCAAAGCAGTGATCAAGCCGCACGTGACCGGCTGCTTGAAATGATGCGCCATACGGCCATACGTTCGCTCATCGTCGCCGATGCGCTGGAGCTACAACCGGCGCCAGCCGGTAGTTACCCCGTCGAACATCACGGCGAACGCCGGCGCTTGATCCTGCAGACGGCACATCAGCGCGAAAGCTTCCAGCACAGCCTGGGCGAAGGACTGGCACGGCTCGCAGGCACGCTCACATCGCTCGGCATTCCTTATCGCACCATCGATACCGCCGCCGATCCGCTGGAAGCGGTCTGCGCACTGCTGCGCCATGCCGGAGAACGGCGATGAGCATGCCATTGCCGCAAACTCCGCTGCCGTTGCGTGACATCCATCTGCCGCCCAATCCGCCGTGGTGGCCGCCAGCACCGGGATGGTGGGTATTGCTGGCAGTGGTCTGCGTGCTGCTGGTGGTGGGCTTCGGGCTCTATCGCAGGGCACGCCGCGCGCGCATCTGGCGGGAACGCGTCCTCGCCGAGATCCGGCAATTGAGTGATCGCCATCCGCGCGACGATATGGCTTACGCTGCCGCATTGCATCAACTGTTGCGGCGAGCCGCATGGCGCTACTCGGCTGATGCGCATCATCTACAAGGTGAGCCATGGCGACGCGTGTTGGCCCAGGTACCGATCGATAGCGCAACGCTCGATACGCTGATGACGCTCGAAGCGCGCATGTACCAGCCGCATGCCGAGTTCAATCGCGTCGCCGTCGAAGCGGCTGTCCATCGCTGGTTGCACGCGGCCTGGCGACGCATGAAACCGCTGGAGCAGAACCATGCCTGAGTTCGCATGGCCCTGGGTGTTTGCGCTGCTGCCGCTGCCGTGGCTGATCTGGCGCGTCCTGAAACCTGCATCGCCAGGACAGGCGTTGCGTTTGCCGCATGCCTCGCTGTCGTGGAGCATCGGCGAGCATCCATCCACACGTAGCGCGGCGTCCTGGCTGTTGGTATTGGGATGGCTCGCGCTGCTCGCCGCTGCCGCACGGCCGCAGATCATTGGCCCGCCGCAAGCGCAAATGCATAGCGGGCGTGCCATGATGATCGCGGTCGATCTTTCCGGCAGCATGGAGACGCCCGACATGGTGTTGGGCGGCCAACAGTTGAGCCGCTTCGGCGCCGTGGAAGCGATCGCGGGCGATTTCATTGCACGTCGCAGCGGTGACGAACTTGGCCTGGTCTTGTTTGGCACGCATGCTTATTTGGTAACGCCGCTCACCTATGATCTCAACGCCGTGCGCGCGCAATTGCGCAGCGCCGCGGTGGGATTGCCTGGTACCGAAACCGCCATCGGCGATGCGATTGCCGTCGCCGTGAAGCGATTGGCCGCGCTGCCGGTGCAGGCCCGCGTGCTGATTCTGTTGACCGATGGCGTCAACAATTCCGGCAGCATCTCGCCGCAGGATGCCGCGCGCGCCGCCAAGGCTGCCGGCGTGCGCATCTACACCATTGGCATCGGCGCCACGCGCATGGTGGTGCCGGGTTTTTTCGGCGACAGCGTGGTCAATCCATCGGCCGATCTGGACGCAGACATGCTCACCTATATCGCGCATGAAACCGGCGGCCAGTTCTATCGCGCGACCGATGGCAACCAGCTCGCCGATGCCTATCGCGCTATCGACGCCTTGGAGCCGATGCCGCAGCAAGGACGTGAATTTCGCCTGCACCATGAACTGTTCCGCATACCGCTTGCCGTGGCGGGCATCTGCCTGCTGCTGGGCTTGTGCTGGCCGCGCCTGAAAGGAGTTGGCGCATGAGCGAAGCCCTGCATCAGTTTCATTTTCTGCAACCACTATGGTTGTTCGGTTTGCTCGCGCTGCCGTTGTTGATAGGGTTCTGCATGCGCGGCGATGCGGCGCAACGTGCGCTAAGCCGGTTGGCCGATCCGGCGCTGCTGCCGTATCTGATCGGCGGCGAAAAGCGTCGTACCCGCGCTCCCTCCGGATTGCTCGCCCTCGGTTGGACCTTGGGCATCTTGGCCTTGGCCGGCCCTACGTGGAGCCGGGTGACGGAGCCGATGTTCAACGATCGCGCTGCGCAGGTGGTGGCGCTGTCGCTGTCGAAACATATGCTGGCCCGCGACGTGCAACCCAGCCGCATCGAACGCGCACGCTACAAAGTGCGCGATCTGTTGATGGCCAACCGGGATGGCTTGAATGCGCTGATCGGCTACGCTGGTCAATCGTTCGTGGTCGCGCCGTTGTCCAGCGATGCGCACAGCCTGGATTCACTGCTGGAAGCGATGTCGCCGAGCGTGATGCCGGTCGACGGCGATAACGCTGCCCAGGCCATCGAACAAGGCGTGAAACTGATTCACGACGCCAAGCTTGCCGGCGGCTCGATCGTGCTGGTGACCGACGATGCCGATACCGCGGCGCAAGCTGCGGCACGTGCGGCGCTGGTTTCCGGCGTGCACGTTTCCGTGCTGGGTATCGGCACCACCCAAGGCGCGCCGATCGCCAGCGGCGACGGCGGTTTCGTGCACGATGACCAGGGCAACATCGCCATGGCCCGCCGCAACGATGGCGCTCTGCAGGCGCTTGCCGCAGCAGGCGGCGGCCGCTATGTGCCGATGAGCGACAATGCCGACGACATTGCCGCCCTGCACGCGCAATTGCATCCTGCGCAGCATGCGTCAGTGGCGGAAGGGCAGGAAGCCGACGTGTGGCAAGACCGCGGCCCCTGGTTGCTGCTGCCGCTGCTGCTGGTGGCAGCCATGGCGTTCCGCCGCGGCTGGGTCTTGCTGGTGGTTCTGATCCTGCTGCCGCTGCTGCCGCCGACCGCCAATGCATCCGGTTGGCGCGATTGGTGGCAGCGTCCGGACCAACAAGCAGCGAGCGCATTGCGCCAGGGCCATGCCGCCAAGGCACAGCAGCTGGCCAAGGACCCTGCGTGGCGTGGCGCGGCGGCCTATCGTGCCGGCGACTACACAGCGGCGGAACAGGCGCTGCAGCAAGCCAAAGGTGCGGACGCGCCTTATAACCTCGGCAATGCACTTGCCAGGCTTGGTCGTTATCACGATGCGATCAAGGCGTACGATCGCGCGTTGCAAATCAACCCGCATAATGACGATGCGCAAGCCAACCGCAAGCTGGTCGAAGAAGCGTTGCGCAAGCAGCAGCAAACCTCGTCCTCGTCGCCGCAACAACAACACGCGGGCGGACAGAATGGCCAGAGCAAACAGAACGGACAGGGCGGGTCGTCTTCCGGCCAGCCACAGCAAGATCAAAATCAGCAGAACGGCCAGTCCGGGCAGCAACAACAAGGTGACCAGCCTCAAAACGGCCAGGGACAGGGCCAGCAGCAACAGGCCGACGCACAACAGGGCAATGGGAAACAGAACGCGCCACCAGCCGCAAGCACACAACAACCACGCGATGCGCAACACGACATGAGCCGTTCGACAGCGCAAGACGCATCCAGGTCCCCAGCCCCGGCCTCCAGCAGCGAACGGGCACAAGCCAGCAAGGCGCAGCAGGGCTTGCAGGCGCAGATGGACCAGGCGCTGGCCGGCGAGCAGAAGAAAGCGTCCACCCCGCCTGCGCATGAATTGGGTGCGGTGGACAGCGACGATCCGCTGTCGAAACTACCCAACGATGTGCGCCGCGATCTGCAGCGCGTGCCGGACGATCCTGGTGCGCTGTTGCGAAGAAAATTCGAGCTGGAATACCGCGAGCGCATGGGCGCGCAACCGGTGGAAGGAGATCAGCCGTGAAATACCGTTGGCTGCTGTGGCTTTGCCTGCTATTGCCGTGGACGGCCATGGCCGCCCAGGTGCAGGCCACGCTGGACCGCAATGACGTGCATCTGGGCGAAACCGTCACGCTCAACCTGCGTATCACCGACGCCGTCACGGCAAGCACGCCGGATCTCAGCGCCCTGGATCGCGATTTCGAAGTGCTGGGCACCTCGACCAGCAGCTCGCTCAGCATCATCAACGGCAAGCAGAGTGCCCAGCTGATCATCGGCGTCGCGCTGCGTCCCAAGCATCAAGGCGATTTGCAGATTCCGTCGTTGACAGTCGCCGGCAGCCAGACCCAGCCGTTGACCTTGCATGTCGACCCGCCCGATAGCTCGGCAGGCGGCCATGCCGGCCAGGATGTGTTCGTCGAGGCACAAGCAAGCACACAGCATGCTTATGTCGGGCAGCAGATTCTCTACACCGTGCGGCTGTTTTATGCCGGCGATCTCAGCGGCGGTAGCCTGCCCAATCCGGATGTCGCCGACGCCGACCTGCGCCAGCTTGGCAACGACGTCAATTACGAAGCAGAACGCAACGGCCGCCGTTATCACGTCGTCGAGCGCCGCTATGCCATGACACCGCGCCATGCCGGTTCCCTGCTCATTCCGTCCATTGAGTTCCAGGGCGAGATGCTCGATCGCAGCAATCCCAATGATCCAGGCGGCTTTTTCAATCCGGGCGGTCTGTTCGGCAACACCACACCGGTCACGGCCGATTCGCCCGAGGTAAAGATCGACGTGCAGGCGCCACCGGCGGATTGGGGCCAGACCACCTGGCTGCCCGCGCGCTCGCTGACCCTCAGCCTGCAAGGTCTGCCCAGCGACGACAAACTCACCACGGGGCAGCCGCTCAATCTGCGCCTCGTCGGGGATGCACAAGGTTTGTCGGGCGATGCACTTCCGCAACTGAGCCTGCCAGCCATCGATGGCGCCACCGTCTACCCTGATCAGCCGACCATCACCACGCATGACGACGGCGAATGGCTGACCGGCCACAGCGAACGCAGCTTCGCGATCATTCCACAGCATGCCGGCACGCTGACCATTCCGGCGATCACGCTCACCTGGTTCGACGTGCAAAGCGGGCAGAAGAAAGTCGCCACCATTCCCGCGCATACTTTCACCGTGCTGGCGGCCAGTGGCGCAGCGGCGCCAGCGGCTGCCGCTAACCCATCCATAGCAGCTTCGCCGTCGGCCGCAAGCAGCGCCACGTTGCCGGCGAACAACCTCACTGCGCCCGCGGCTGTTTCATCCGTGCCTTGGCGTTGGATCGCACTGGGCAGCCTCGCGCTCTGGCTGCTGGGTGCGGCCGTCGTCGTGTGGCTCTACGCCCGGCGCAAGCGCTCGTCCGTGGCCGTCACGCCGAAGCCTAGCGCGGCACCGGACAATTCCACTTCGGCGCAAGGGTTGCGCCAGGCTTTCCTGGAATCGGCACGTGGCGATGATCGCGCCGTGCAGGCGCGGCGCTTGCTCGCGTGGGCGCGCGCGGAGCGTCCTGGTTTGCGCAGTCTGGGCCAGGTGGCCGAAGCCTTGGCTTCCGCTGCGCAGCGTGCGGCGATTGAGCTGCTGCAGCGCGAGCAATATGCCGGTGTATCGGCGGACAGACGCACCGATCTCGCGGCGATCTTCGCCAAGGGGTTCGTGTGGCAGCAAGCCGAAAACGCCGACGCCGACTCGCCGCTGCCGCCGCTTTATCCGTTCAAGCTCGACTGAACCGCGGCATCGCCTACAACGCTGCTCGCCAGATTGCCGCCATGCGCTCGTCAAAGCAGCAAAGCTGCACCTCCATGGCGGGATGGATGGCCAGCAACTCGCGCAAACTGGCCATCGCCACCCGCGCCGCTTGTTCCGGCGGATAGCCGTAGACACCGCAGCTGATGGCGGGAAAGGCGATGCTGCGTACCTCATGTCTGGCGGCCAAGGCGATGGACGAGCGATAGCACTGCGCCAACAGCTCGGCTTCTCCATGGTGGCCGCCTTTCCATACCGGCCCCACCGTATGGACTACGTAGCGCGCCGGCAGCAGAAAGCCCGGCGTGATGCGTGCTTCGCCGGTCGGGCAGCGTACGCCGGGGGCGACCTGCGGCAAGGCTTTGCAAGCTTCCAGCAAGCCTGGGCCGGCGGCGCGGTGGATGGCGCCATCGACGCCGCCGCCGCCCAGCAACGTGGGGTTTGCAGCGTTCACGATGGCGTCCAGCGCCAGCCGGGTCAGGTCGGAAGTGACAACGCTAAGGGCCATATTTGGGCTTATGCTTGGACCACGTGTTGCTTTGCTAGGCGTCTGCATCATGCCAAAGACGGAAGATATCTCTTTCGGTTACTTGCTGAATGACATCACCCTGCTGTTTCGCAAGCATTTTGACCGCCGGGCGGTGAAATTCGGTTTGACGCGCGCCCAATGGCGCGCCACCAAAATGCTGTATCACCGCGAGGGCTTGCGGCAGACCGAGTTGGCTGAGTTCCTGGAAATGGAGCCGATTGCTGTGGGCCGCGTCATCGACCGCCTGCAAGCGGCCGGTTTCGTGGAACGCCGGCCCGATCCCAAGGATCGCCGTGCCTGGCGCCTGTATACCACCGCGCAGGCCAGCGAAGTGATCGACGACATGGAACTGATCGCCCGCGAGTTGCGGCGCGAATGCACGGCAGGCATCACCTACGAGGAAATGGCGCAGGCGATGGACGTGCTGACGCGACTGAAGGAAAACCTGCAGGCGCTCGATACGGCCGAAGCACCGGCCGAGCGCGAGGGAGACGCCGTGGTGGCGTCGCCTTTGAACGAAGAAGGTTAGGGA
>Ga0335072_10001321_pt1 | contig 40488 bp, 50 predicted proteins | sample Lox_Sample_21_FD_206725 | JGI IMG/M metagenome (GOLD analysis project Ga0335072, IMG submission 206725) | Soil microbial communities from Loxahatchee National Wildlife Refuge, Florida, United States - Lox_Sample_2.1 | ecosystem: Environmental > Terrestrial > Soil > Wetlands | place: USA... | reverse complement strand
CGGCGCTTGGAAGGCTCTTCGCGCCCGTTTTGCTGGGTGATTTGGCTGCGGGCATTGCGGTGGCTGGGAGCGCGGTGGACGGTGAAGAGGAGGCGAGTCGTGGCGCTGGTTCTGCGACTCCTGGAAGGAGAGCTGCTGGCTTCATCGGGATTGCTTCCAGGCCCTTCTTGAAGAAGAAAGAAGCCAACAAGGAGGAGGAGCAAGAGAAGGCAAAGCGACAGATGCGGATTGCTGCTTGGATCGTGGAGCTATTGGTGAGAAATTGGCAGAGTATTGTTGTGGAGTATGGAAAGGGAATGGAAGGTGTTGATGCAGTGGTGGAAGGGCTGTGGGATTACGACTAGCTATGAAGCATTCCTGACATAAAAGAATAACTTGGACAAGGTATATCAACTTCCGATAGTGTCTGACAGGTCACATAGGCGCAAACTTTGCTACGGTCAACCTTGGTACACGTTCAAAGCGAACACCGGCTTTGAGCTCGAATGGCATAGAAAAGGGATCCCTTGGGAGCAAAGTGGCAAGCACAGAGATGTAATATTTCATGCATACGTTTGAGACGCCAGCAGCAGACGACAGGCACAATGGGATTGCGTTTAAAGCTGATATGCAGATATCGTAGGGTAAAAGAGTGGTAAGTTAGGGTTACATACTCCGTACCTTATGAAGAGCCCGAGCTCCTTTCCCCCTGTCAATGCCAAGCCACCACCCACCAGCGAAAATGGCAGAAACAATACCAACACCACCAATTCCACTGACGGCCAGCTCAGCTTCCATCGTCGCCCTTTTCAACTTTTACCGAATTCCTCTTCTTCAACACTTACCACTTCCTGGTCCCACGGATCTTCAACCTATCTTCTGGCTCCCGGTCCATCTCATCTCGAAGTCCTCGACCCTTTCTCATCCTCAGAAACCCTAACCATGGCCGAAACTGAACCCAAGTTGAACCCTACCGAAGAGACCCCCGCCAACACCCAGCAAGCGGTTGATGTAACTGCCACCGAGGAGACTCATCATACCAGCGCTGTCACCTCTGCTGTGAAGGACAACGTTTTCTCCATGTTTGGCGGTGGTCCCAAGAAGGAGAAGAAGGCGGACCAAGACGAAGGAGGCGAGGAACTTTTTGGAGGCTCAAAGCCCCAGAAGAAAGAAGAAGATGTAAGTACCATCTGGAGGACCTAATTCGCCCAATGTTGAATTGTGCCCGCATGCTAACTTTACCTCAGGACGAGAATCCCGAAGAGCACGAACCTGATGTCGATTTCAAGCCGGTCGTTCACCTGACGGAGAAAGTTGATACCAAGACAAATGAAGAGGCTGAGGAACAAGTGTTCAAGATGCGCGCGAAGCTCTTCCGGTTTGATCGCGAGACTAGGGAGTGGAAGGAGCGAGGCACTGGAGACGTTCGACTGCTTAAGCATCTTGAAAATGGAAAGACTCGCTTGGTTATGCGACGAGACAAGACTCTGAAAGTGTGTGCAAACCACTATGTCGTTCCCGAGATGAAGCTCTCTCCAAACGTGGGCAGTGACCGCAGTTGGGTTTGGAATGCAGCTGCCGACGTTAGTGAGGGCGAACCAGAAGCACAGACGCTTGCCATTCGCTTTGGTAATGCAGACAGTAAGTTTTATTCTCTTTGAATCAACCGTTACATGCAAACACTAACAAAGTTTCGCAGATGCCAATCTCTTCAAGGAGGCTTTCATCAAGGCACAACAAGAGAATGAGAAGCTCTTCAAAGAAGAGAAGTAAATCAATATATGCTCAACACTTGACATCGGGTCCTTTCAGCAAACCAGACGTCGAGATAAACATGAACAAGCATGGGTGAGGTCTGTCGACGATGGATCCTCCAAGGAACGACGCCATACGTCTCCCCGACACTCATCGAAATTCCCATCATCCCCAATTGTCATTCAAAGGCGATAAAATGCGATGATTTGCTTACGTACAAGACAAATAGCAAAGCTTTTGCAGCATGGGCAGTTGCGTGTTTGCATCAGCTACGACGGCATATGGATGTGTTAGATAGATTCCCCATCATGTACGTAGCACCAGAACTATATAGCACCAAAGGCATCAGCATCCCCAGGCGTTTTTATCCGACACGCTTTGAGTCGGCTTTTATTGTCTTTCGCTCTGAGTTACCTGCGAACTCTCATCTGATCACACTGCTGCCACATACCAACCCAGATAGAAAACTGAGTATCCATTGCTCTGCCAAGGGAATATTCTGAATTTAAACCACTGAACTCCATCACCTAAACCTCTAGATTCTATGCAATGAAGCTCAGAGTCAGGGATGTTGGGTCGGCAGTGCCAGAGGAAGACGAATCAACGACACCGCCGACAACGATGGAGCTTGAGCCAGACCCACACGCCACACAAGCCCACGACAATGCAACTCCAGGCGCGTCCAGTCAACTTCAATATCATTCTCACGGGTGAGCGCGTCCATCCTTTCGTTTTTAGTTGTTGCATTTCGCTGATACATCATCCAGATCTTCCAATCGTCCCAATCGAGTCAAGATGCCCGACGTAAGTACTTGTTTGTTGCGTATTTCTGATTTGCATTGCATTGTGCCCATCAATTAACAATATACGCGCAACAGGTTAAACGGACCGTCAAGCTGATTACCAAGCAACATGTCATGTAAGTGATGCTCATGCATGGATTTTATGATCTTCTTTCCGTTTCAATTGTCTCCTTGGCTTCGTTTCTGAAGTGTGCTGACGCCGGTTGGCAGTGACAAACCATCCCAAGTCGAGGGATTTCCCATGCGCGAATGGAGCATAGAAGTTTGGCTACTCAATGACCGCGACGAAGATGTACCGGCGACCATTTTCGAAAAGGCGACGTACGAACTGCATCCTTCGTTTCCTAAGCCGCGCCAGACCTTCAAGAAGCCTCCGTTCAAGATCGAAGAGGAAGGATGGGGAGAATTCGACATGCAAATCCTGCTTACAACTCTTCATCGCGGAGGAGACCATACTCTCAGTCATGATCTTAATTTTGCGCAGGAGCAGTACGAGAGCAAGCATACGATCGTAAGTAGTTTCAAATCTTCGGAAACAGAAGAGAACTGATATGCATCGCAGACATTCAAAAATCCCCGTCCCGAACTCCTCGCCCTCCTCGAACAATCCGGACCCATCGCCGCGGCGGCAAACGGCGCCGCGAGCACGCCAACAGCGCCATCTTCACGAAAGAAGGTAAGAGCCGCGCCTCGCATCGCGTCACCAGATGCGTTTGGACGGCCGCGCTAACACGTACAGCAACAGGCATCGCGCGCCCAAAAGAACGTAGACATGGAGAAGCTGGCGGACGGGCTGCAGAAGCTGGGCGAGGATGATCTGCTGCAGGTGGTGCAGCTGGTGCACGACCACAAGACGCCCGAGACGTACACCAAGAACGACGTCGATAACGGCGAGTTCCACGTCGACCTGTACACCCTCCCCGACAACCTCGTCAAGATGCTGTGGGACTTCACCTCCGCTAGGACTGAGCTGTAGTCGGAGGCCTCCTTTCGACGTGGCTGCGCTTGGTGCGGCGGAGAGAGGCCGCGGGAGACGCGCCTGGCCGAGGTTGAGAGCTCGTGAACGCTCGTTAGATAGGCCTTCCTCCGATGAACCTGCATTACGCAGGAAGACATCTGGTAGTAGGGCAACGGAGAGGAAACTGCTTATGCGACGGAACGTCTTTCCAAAGGGACACCTTCTCAGAGTGAAAAAGGCCAAAAAAAGGTTTCGATGGCATCGGAAAGGGACTCGCTCATGTTTGTGGCATTGATCTTTTGCTTTCGCCTCAAGCGGTGGCGTTGCGTTCGGGAAGGCCTTGGTTGGGTGCCTGTATGGTAGGAAAGGTAGACGTGCTTTGTTTGCGGCTGGAATTGCAGAGCCATAACAGAACCCGTAGCGTTGATTTGAGGTGTAAAGTGTAGAGACACAGTGCTCTATCGTGATCTCGAAGCGATTACTCGCTATTGTGTCCTCATATAGGCACACTGAGCAAATTATATGGAAGTGATTGTTTGCTGATATGATTCTGCATTCATACGATAACAGCTAAACTCACCAACCCACTTACCACTACATGTAGTGAGGGTGCGATAGGGTATCTCGAGTATCTCCTCCATGTTCCTATTAACCGAACACATGCCAGCCAGCCAGCTATTCCAATCTCGATGCTCAGTTTCGAGTAGTTCCACTACGCAATGCTCGCATAATCTGCAGCTGCTCCCATCCATGATCCAAAGTTAACGGGAACTCCATAGGTCTGCAATGAGGAGTGATAATGCACCAGGCTTGCCGAGCCAGATTGATGATTATTCCATGCTGTCGCTCGCACAGCCATCCGTAAACGCCAGACAGAAAAATGATAACAGGAAAAGGCCATCAGTCTTCCCAGATGGTCTCCAAATTCAAATCGCTCCTCTTCTCCGCGCCACAAACACTCCATCTCTTCCTCTTGTCGCGCGAGCCAAAACCGCCACCATTTCTAGAGCCTATTGTCTCTAACGATCCCCGACGGAAGCCATCCGATCCGGTCGAGCGCAATCGCTCAAGCTTGTCGGCTTCGATGGCGGCTTCCTCGGCGTCGGGCGAGTCTGGAATTGTTTCGAGCGAGGAAATGGATGGACTACGAGACCGTGCGGACGTTGGTGTTGAAGGCACGCTCGAGCTTGTCAACGATGTGGTGCGGTGGTAAGGCAGATCGGAAGGGAAGGCTTCGTTGAAGCGAGCTGCGTTAAGCAGCGGAGAGCCACTGCTCGAGGCGGAGGTTGGCGTGCTCGTCAGGCTTGACATTTGGCACAGAGGAGATGCTGGTCTCCGTCTGCTTCGCGGAAAGGTGTTGGAGTATTGAGGATTGAGGATCGGAGAAGGTTCAAGGGTGAGCCGTGAATCCGAGGCGCGAGGAGTAATATCCAGCGGTTCATCCTCGTGAATGGATTCAATGTCAGGCTCGAGGAAGGTTGGTGGGTATAATTCGTCAGACGAAGACCGGAAAGGGCTGCGAGCACGCTTCGGAGAACGGAGCGGGCTCGAGGAGCGAGCGGTTACGGGTAGAGAGAGAACGAGCTGAGGTGAGTTGAAAGTCGGTGAGGAGTGAGCACGCATCATTGGAGGTGCACTCAGTGGGCTTGACTGTGTTCTCAAGTGCGGCCGAGCGTACGGTGAGCGATTGCGCGGTGGAGGTTTGTATCCCGGTTGGAGCAGCATTGATGAGAATGAACCTGTGGATTTCGGAGGTGTCTGCGGTTGAGGTTGGAACATCTCGAAAGGCAGTGGCTTCTCATCCTCGTCATGTACTTCATGCATGCTGGAAGTGTGGATTTGAGGAAGGAACAAGTCCAGCTGCCGTTCGTCCTGGTCTCGTTCCTCTGGGATGCTGAAGGGTAGAGGGCGAGGCTTCAAGATGTTTAGCGGTTCTTCATCCATGTCTGGCTCCTCCTGAATGCTCAAAAGTTGAAAATTATCCGCGGCAGAGTCTAAGAGATCGACCGTAGAAACAAGATCCATATCCGGAGATGACGACGAAAAGGAGGAAGGGAGAGATGAAGGGGTGTTTGGTTGCTCTGCGGTCATGGTTGCGGAAAACGTGAAGAGCGAGCAGTCAGAAGATACATGCTCCTTCGATGCTTCACTGGCTAAGCTGTGGACAAAGAGTTGGAGGGTGAGGAGGGTTGCGTTAAGCTTTCTGGAGCGCAGGAGTTAAGTGTTTCACAGCTGCCGTCCATTCGCGGTCCGGAAGCAGAGGCGTCAGAGGGCAGAAGAAGGAGAAAACGGAGTCATAGAGGAGGGAATGACTTGAACGGATGAGAGCGGTGGAGGATGGCCGTGACTTATGAGCGCTATGGGCGTGAACTGGCGGACAGATGGTGGTGTTTGTAGGTGCTGCAGGGCACGGGGTTCGGGGGGCCGGGCGGCAGTGGATTTGGCTTGTCACTTGCGAGTGGCTTGGGCCCGTTAAGCAGGGCTGGTTCCTGAGCCAGCTAATTAATCACCCACCACACGTGCAGATGCATGCGCATGCCCAGGTCGCAGTATTTGTCTCGGACGCGTGTGAGCCAGTTGTCCTCAGAAAGCAAAAGACGGTGGCGTGCCGACCGCCTTCTTTGCGTGCACAGCTTTCCTAGAGGTGGTTGAGGAGCCTGGACAGTCTAGAATCGAGCATGTGCAGCTGAGTAAAGCGCATTACAGTCTCCTGTGATCTGGCCGTTGTGGAGTGCAGCCGCTTTAAGTTACATACGTAGGAGCAATTATTGCGACTGGGCAATGCATCTTCAGTGGGGGCATTGTGGAGAACCCTGACCTGGCTGCCCTTTTTGCGCGCTTTAAATTACTGCGCAGCTTCATGCATTCAGTGCCAATCTTACGTGCTTCTCTCATCCTACTCCTCCGTTTCCAGACGCATATCAGCAATACGTGGGCGGAAATGTAACCATGGCAGGCGTCTGTCACGGGCGCGCAATTATTAGGTCTGGCCCTGCCTCCCGTGCCCAGCCAGGGCCTCGTTGGGCGCATGGCGCAAAAAGCACCCGCATACCCACGTCTTACCAAACACCTTGCCCTTGCCATGCCCAGAGCATCTTCTTACAGACGCTTCCGCCCAGCTTTGATGCTTCCATTTCTTAGATGGTCGGTTCACCGGTCACCGATAGCATATTGCTGATGGTGGTGTTTCCGCAGAAGGTAGGTTTGCCTGTTAATTCTCATCGCAGAACCTCCCAGCACCATGCCTCTTACAGAGAGCTCCCGAACGAGTCGATAGCAAAGTCAAGGACAAAGCTACTACAAAAGCACTAAAACCGTAATACAACCGATTTCGCAAGCGGCACTGTTTTCACGACGAATACAAACTCTCAATAGCCGATATGCAACGCTTGTGAATACTAATGCGAAAGGAGTCGAAGCCGTCACTCCTGAGGCATTCGTGCAAACAGCAACGAGTACGAACCCGATTGTATCATCTACGCAACAGGATTCGAGTTGGGCAATGATATATCTCATCGAACGGGATTTGAGCCATATGATCATAACGGATTCAGTTTAGCTAAGAAGTGCGATGGAGCTTCAACTCTTCGCGGATGTACCACCCGTGACTCTCCTAACTGCTTCTTCGTCAGCACGTCTCAAGTAGTCCTGGCTCCCAACTTTCATCTTACGAAGGAAGAAGGCAAACACTTCCCTCACGCCATCTTGGAGAGTAGCAAGTGCAACTTGGTAACAGTAAGCAACATAAGCAGCTGAGACGGAATAGGTGAACACCGTCCTCGCAGCAGCTGACATACGCAAACAATTCTTTGCACTCCGTTGTACCACAACAAGGGCGTGTGCACACGAAATCTATGCGCGATGGCATGTATCATGGTGGCACTATTGCTTCCTTTGAGAGGACCAATTGGGGGAACGAGGAAAGCTGGAGAAACTAGAGGTAGAACCGACCACCACAGATACTATCTGGACCATTTGTTCACTGCTACGGCATAGCGTGAACATGAATTATCTCACAGCAGTCCGTTCAATGTGAAGGATAAGAAGAACGAAGCAGGTAATTCCACCAAGTTAATCATCTATTCCTCTTCTCCGTAATTTTCAGATAACAGTAGCCTTCGACTCCTTTTCATCAAACTACTCATGAAAAGTGACCGAGCATTTGCGTTTCGATGTCTGATTGAGGAATGATGATGTAACCAATCAGATCTTCGCGGCTGCATCGAAGTCCATCACATCACACCAAGCCTCACTTTCATCACAGTTTCTAAATTACCATTCCGGCTCTGCCTAGAACCTCTCGAAAAATAAATTCATACACAATGATAGACTTTGGCGTAATAGGCACATCCACAATCTCACACAATTTCGCCGCCCACGCCCACGCCTCCGGCCAATGGAATCTGCAAGCCGTATACTCTCGGAGCAAAGCCACAGCACAATCATTCGCATCAAAGCACGGCCAAGGGCAATCCCCGAAAATCTACACGACAGTCGAGGATCTCGCCAGAGATGAATCCATCCAAGCAGTATACATCGCCTCGCCAAACAGCCTGCATTACAGCCATGCCCGGACATGCCTCGAAGGCGGTAAGCACGTGATTCTGGAGAAGCCATCGACATCGACGAGCGCCGAGTTCGCCACGCTGTTCGACACGGCGCACTCGCACGGCGTGCTACTCTTCGAGGCCAACCGGCACCTGCAGGAGTGCAACTTCAAGGCGCTGCGAGCGGCGCTGCCGCTTGTGGGGGCCATCTACGGCGCGTCGCTGACGTACGCCAGCTACAGCAGCCGCTACAGCGCGGTGCTGGCGGGCGAGGCGCCCAATATCTTCAGCCTGGAGTTCAGCGGCGGCGCGCTGGTCGACATCGGCGTGTACGGCGTGTCGGCGGCGATTGCGCTGTTCGGCCCGCCGAGGAGCGCGTCGTACGACCCTGTTATCGTGGCCACGGGCGCGGATGGCGGCGGGCCTGTTGTCCTGCGCTACGAGGGCTTTGCCGTCACCGTGTTGCAGAGTAAGTGCTATAGCAGTGCCGCGCCCAGCGAGGTGTACGGCGAGAAGGGCACGCTGCGGGTCAATGCCGTGACGGATATTGCCAGCGTGGAGTTTATTGATGCAAAGACGAAGGCTGTTACGAAGCTGGGCGGCGAGAAGTGTAAGTACAATTTGATGGAGGAATGTGTTGAATTTGCGCGCATCATCAACAGCCGTGATCACGAGGAGGCGGCTAAGCTGGAGACGCTTTCAAAGGAGGTACTCAAGATCACGGAGAAGCTGAGAAAGGACAATGGGATTATTTTTGCAGTTGAAAGATAAGGAATTCTTCAGACCGCCAACAAGCTGGCATTCATGGAGACTGCCAAGAACGCGAAGCTGGCGTTGGTGCTGAGCTCCTTGCTGTTCAGCACGGGTTATGTGGTCTTGTATCGCATCCATTTTGCTTTCAGCTTTGCTCCTATATAAAACGCTCTAAAGTGATGGAGACATCTCGGCTCATGAGCGTCCGTTGGTCTGTCCTGCTGGAGCCATGCCCAAACGCGAACATGAAATAGTGATATACAAAATCACTTAGACGAAATCGAATGTTACGAGCAACTTTTCTTTTGTAATCGTAAATGAAATCGTGACGCTCAGTATAACTTCCATCGCTAGAGACAAGATCCACTAATGGCTGTAGGTAGAGAAGGGTGATAGCATCTCGGTCAATTCGTGAGAAGTGCCTCCGATCACAGAAGAGCAGGCAGTATCTGACTCGTAGCCTGATCTATGAGAAAACAACTTCCACTCCTGGGCTATTGGCTCATGCATTGCCAACTGTTGATATATGCAACCGTCAGGAAGTCCCTGGTTGATTGCATGCGACCGAGAGAAAAACTCGATGGATAGGTTTGTCGTGGTATCCTCTGACGTAGTTGACCATCTCGCTCTTCCCACAATCTCACAGGGTGTTCTCTCTCCAGGACCCTTTGAGCCGAGAGCTCGCGCGTAATAGGTAACGAATGTTTGCCCTTTGGTGTCTGGTATGATAATCGGGACTAAGCTCGAAGACATAGGCTTGGACGCTTTACCGAAACCAAGTTGCAACTGTTCGGATTGCAATGGAAGGTTCCTATCAACGTGGCTTTGGAACATGTTTAGTGACTCCAAGGACGCTGCATAGGCCTCCCCATTGTAAAGTCCCTCGCTACCAATCGAGTAAAGTTTACCCTTGATCCATTGTCGCCAGGTGGAGTCATAGGAAAAGTGAGCACTTAAAAACAAAAGCGGAGTGAGGCCGATCTTGACCGCATTACACGGTAGATATTTTCGGTCTTCCAGTCGTCGATCATCTTTGTCTTCCCAGATGCCTTCAACGATTTGTAGGTTGTGATATGCGTACCAGTATGCTGCAAGCTGACATCCTTCATCGTCATTTGAGCTCCTAGAGATCATCCACATCGTACGACCCATGTAGCAATTGAAGAGGACAGCAGCAAGAGCGGAATCCATATCTGGAAAATTATGGGGTTTCGGTGGAAACGTATATGCCTGAATGGAATTCCATTCCATTGTTGATATGTCCGGATAGCTCGGTTCTGTTGATTCTCTGCATGCTAAAAATGTAAATTTTGATTCTGTCTTCCAGCGTAAGAGGTCTGTCTGGAATTCTGCAAGCACCTGAGGATTGAGATCATCTTCCGTATTGCTCAGTGGCGTCCAGATTGCCTGATTGATTTCGCGATGGGCGCTTATAAAGTTAAGAAGTTGCTGAAGTTCTTGCGCAGCCGAGGCGCACGTTTTGAATTCACGATTAATGCTGACAAGGTCTATCACTTTATTGAAACCGAGTTCTGGTAATGGTAGAACTACTTGAGCATTGAAAATGAGTTCATTGACACAGTCGATCAGAGGTTCACGATTCGACATGGGCATGGATTTGGTGTTTGACAAAACCTCTCCTGCCCTTCGGAGGTAGCCAAATGCAGCCGCAGCGTTTCCTGCAAAGATCTAGTTTAAAGAAGTTGAATGTGAGTCTCAGTTGTAGAGTATTGAGCGGCGATACAACTTACCTCGAAATATATAAGGAGAATGAGAACCGCGATGACTATCTCTGCCTCTTGCCCGCTCTCATACCGACCTGACATCTGTTTCAGAGCGTTCCCATACACTTGAAAAGAAACTACTTTCGTATCCAGCCCTCTCCACTTGTCTTCTGGTTTCGAAAGGAGTAGTACGGCGCGATGCATTGTACCCAGCGCCACGACAGCGTCGTAGACGAATTCAGTGTCCCAAGCCACTTCCAAGAGGTGATCACGCCAAAAGTACAAATGGTCTTCCCTGAACAAGAGAGTTACCGTCTTGAATGAATATTGCTGATGAGCCAAGACTTCACGCGCTCGTTGGTGTGGCCTTTGCGACTCACTCGGGTTGTTTGGATAAGCGACGAGAGGAGAATTCGCAGACCAGCTACGAGATGACTGAAGGCTAGCTGTTTCATGTGGAGTGCTCTGTTGCTCGGACGAAGTATGGCTTTTGGATGTTACTCTCCTCGGGCTTTGATAACCGTCACATTCAACATTGGCGACTTCACAACGTAGACAAGTCGGCTTCCTCTCATCACACTTGACACGACGTTTCCGACAAGTAAGACAACCTGTTTTGACTCGTCTCATTCGTTCAGCCATTATACGACTGCTCCGTCTCTTGATTTAGGAGTACTGCTATCCCTTGTCGAGCAGAGAATGATACACCTATGGCAAAGGTGCGGAGCGGGCTGGACCGACTGCCAAATGTTTGCACAGTGCTTCGGAATAAATTTCAGAATCGATGAACGGGGTATATTCAATCGCTGCAGAAGCGTTATCAGATTCAAAGGCGTCAAGAATTAGTAAAACATCATCTTATCCAGATATTTAGATCGGAATGCTCGGCACAAAGTTGACAAAAGCCCTGCCACCAACCAACGCAGCCAAGCACACCATTTACTATTCCGCTAGTCTATGGTTTGCTCTCTAATCGCCTAGCGAATAATTAACCTACTTGGCTGTCGTCATCTCCTTGACCTCCGTATTACTAGTATCTACCTCAATAGGAGAGTTGCTATAGATCCGTATGTACCTTGATATACTACGGATACGGAATGCTTTCAATCATAATTAGCTAGAATGAGATTGTTTTAAAGGGGATCAGATGAAATATCGTAGCAATGGGGTCAACAGGATCCATATTGATGCGACAAATCATTGGCGCGCAGACCCAATCACATATTCATCACATATTCACTCGTCTTATCACAAACTCAAGCAGGATCTGTATTGGCGAGTATATTTCATATGATCATATCTACAGATTTCCAAATGCTGATACTCAAGTTGTAGTTTCAGGATCTCGGACTCTGAATGCTGACAGCAAGAAACATCCCAACCGCGCTAAATGCAAAAGTCGTGCATCATAGCCAAATAACGCTCAAACCTCTTTGATGTAGTTTGCGGGAACGCTCTTGATAACACCTCCCTTTTCGATATCTGCCCATCCATCACCAGAGTCCTTATTAATAAGCACGAACCGCTCTCCTTTAGTCAGGCCATGTTCGGCATTGCTCCGGGCCTCGTAGTCGTACAGAGCTTCTGCGTATTTCAACTTCTTTGCTCCTCGTTTTGGAGCAACGGCCGGGCCTTTTTTCTTGCCTCCAGGTGCATGCACGCTCCCGGTAACGGAGACAGAAGAGTTACTATATGTTGATGCTGGTCTATTGGGTGTCGATGCAAGTGTCTCGACGTATGATGCCGGTACCAGGCCTTCTTCTCCACCATGTCGGACTTTGATCCAACCTGATCCATCTATATATTATGTTAGAGGTGTTCCTAGTATTTCGATCTGGATCCTTACCGTCTGGCTCGATAATCGTGACGTCCTTACCGTCCTCCACCGATATTTCTCCGTCACCATTCTGCTGGTACGGATAAAGCATCCTCCCTCGTTGATCTCCAGGCTTTAATAAATCTGAGCTACTTCCATTGGCACCAGCATCGCTAGCGTACTGTGTTGGCGGAGGAGCGATAACGCGATGCCTTCTTCCCGCACCACCAATAGGTGTGGGAACAGGCTTGGAAGTATCTTCCAATTCGCTAGGACTCTGAGCTTGTGAACCGCCAGAGATTGACCTTCTAGCGTTGGCTGAGAAGCCCGAACTGAGTGTGTTCATTGTGTCGCTTCGACTGATACTCGGAAGTTCTGCAACCCCATCCTGCCCATTCACACCCGATCCAGCAGAGCGAGCCGCTTCCTGCCGCTCGAGCTTCAAGTTCTTCCTTTCTTCCTTCGTCTGTTCGCCAGGACAATCAGCAGGAATCTTCATTTCGCATTTACTGTGACAAGTGAAACCACAATCTCTACACGAGAACCCTTTTGCACTTAGACCCCATATTCGCTCACCACAGTAATCGCAGTTGGTTGGCATTTTAAAGGTTTCGGACTTGAAGTTATGGTTTCGTGCTCCAATACTGACATCTCCAATGACTTGAGTGATGGTGTTGATTTCGACTTCGGCCGTCGTTTTCTGTCTTTCTATCTCATGCAAAGAAGTCTGCAGATCAAAGAGGGCTCGGACAATCTCTACTTCATCTCTTTTGTCCTTGCCATCCCTAATTTTCTGCCTGACCATCTTAGCACCTTCTACTTCTCTTTTCTTCCCGTCTTCATCTCTCTTCATTTGCGACAGAGCAGCTTTACTCTTGCTTAAAACATTTCGCAGGAAGTTCTTTGCTGCATCATCGACCGCAAGGGTTGGTTCATCCAGCCAAACAGGACTTGCTTCAAATCCAACATTCCCGGGTTCCTGCCAGTTGGCAACGTTATGTCGTACAAACATCATACTGTCCAGATTTGGTCTGTTCCTAGGAATTTCGTTGGAAAGGTGTTTCATGTATTCAGTACTTCTGGTAAGAGTTGTGGCCTCTATCTGCGCTGCTAGGGACCAGATAGCGTTGAGTTTGGATACACGGGTTTCATTAAGGTCCTGAAGTGAGTCAAGCAGCTCCGGAACATAGCTGTGGTAGTAAAGGGATTTCTGGGCATTTGTGACGTTGATGGCGATAATGTAGGTGTTTTTGACGTTGTGCATCTCGGATAGCTGCTGTTGGTAGGCGCCTTGCGCTTTGGACTTGCCATGATCAAAGGACGAGTCTATCTTTTTCCGACGATTTTCCACTTCCTGGCAGACTGAATCGTATTTACCTTTCATTTTGCGCAAGTCACTATATGCTCCATCCCGTTCTTTCTCGAGTTTTGCCGCGTAGTCTGCGTGTAGTTTCCGCAGGTCTTCGGTTCGAGTTGCGAGGTACTGCAGCGGTTGCGCTAACTGGCTAATGAGCGCTGAGGCAAACTTGTCATGTTCGGCCGCTCGTTGTTCAAGGGTGGTAAGTTGAGTCGTCCATGTCGACATGGAAGCGCTTTCTAGCGACCCTGGAGTGACTGTTGGATTCTCTCCTACGCTCAAGGCGCTCGACCTCTTTGCCTTCTTCTCGAAGTATTTCTTCGCAAGTGCGCTGAGCTTGCTGGCATACTCCTTCTCTATGGCGCTGCGTTCCTTGTAGAAAGATTGAATATCATCGAGCCAAGCGATACCGGTGGAAACCCATGAATTGACGGGTTTATAGCCGTCCTGTGAGGATTGATGAGCGGAATAATCGCCGCAAGGCCGGGTCAAGAATACGTACTTTCAGCTCATGGCCGAAGCTGGGCTGAATATCGACTTCAGCCATGATCGCAGGTCCGGAGGTAGATGGTGTAGTTTGTGGACGCTATAACCAGCGACAGCATGGGAGGTTGCCGTTGTCGAGGAAGGTTGCATTCAAGCCAGCAAGAGAAAGGCCGTTGCCGAAGGACCATGTCGCGGTTGTGCGCGGTTTCCAGCCACACGGACAGGGGAACGCCACTGGGCAATGAATGCTGTGGGGCGGCGCGAACATTAATTAGAGGCTGTGACATGACGAATAACAGCATCGTAGAGGAGCATGTTCTTTTGGGCATACACACAACCCCTAAAGTTCAAGCAAGAGGCCGAAGAACATATTTTGATGCTCGATTAAAGAGAATAAGACAAGTAATCGCATCACCAGAGCCGGCATTGGACTGTCGATGCTGCTTTTCTGAGGGGTCGCACGCTGAGCTTCGCAATGCGTGCAACACAGTACGTAGAGTACTCTATCGATAAGCGGTCGGGGCGGCAAAACAATTGGGCGAAGTAGCCTATTATTTGTTGCTCTTTCGACATTTCATCAGGCGCAGTCAGTGATCGTTTGAGCTTCATTTGAGCTACAGCCTGCAACGCCGTGCAGCTCCCAGTCCTGCCTAACAACTACCTCGCAGCCTATTCGCCACCTACAGCTTCCACCAGACTATAAGAGCTTCCAAATTCGGCTCAAGGAGGACTTTGAATTCTTATTCACAATCACACTTAAACACCATGGCGTCAGAAGAGACCGCTCCACCATCGCTTGCCAGCAGGATCACCGGTGGTACTCCTGCTTCAGAAACCCCCAAGGAACCCGAAAATGATCCCGATTCCACCATTTCAGATGCTCAGACGGACGGTGCTCCTCGAGAAATGCACGGGAGTGGCCTTCAAGAGCCCGAGTACGATGTCGAAGTCACACTGGCAGACATGCAGGCCGATGCCAGTAATCCTCTGTACTCTGTCTCATCCTTCGAGGAGCTTAACCTCCCAGACTCTGCGCTAAAAGGCATCTACGCGATGAACTTCCGGAAGCCGTCGAAAATTCAGGAGAAAGCACTGCCTCTCCTCCTCAAGAATCCAGCCCAAAACATGATTGGACAATCTCAATCTGGTACTGGAAAGACGGCGGCATTCGTTCTCAACATGCTATCACGCTGCAACTACTCCACAGCTCAACCTCAAGCACTCGTACTCGCACCGAGTCGCGAACTTGCGAGACAAATCCTCGGCGTAGTGCAGACAATGGGAAAATTCACCGAAGGCCTTCAGGTAACCATTGCCGTTCCTGATCCTTCGAAGCGTGGGCAGCAGTACACTGGCCAAATCATCGTCGGCACTCCTGGCACAGTGATGGATCTACTTCGTCGACGATTCCTCGATCCCCGTGGAATCAAGATTCTCGTCCTGGACGAGGCTGACAACATGCTGGCTGAGCAAGGATTGGGTGACCAATGCAAGAGAGTGCGGGCCTCCCTACCAAAAGATATCCAGGTCGTTCTCTTCTCCGCTACTTTCCCAGACAACGTCCTTCGATTTGCGGAACAATTTGCAGCGCCGAACGAAAAGACCAACAAACTCACTCTCAAGCACGAAGAACTTACGGTAGAAGGCATCAAGCAGTTCTTCTTTGACTGTGACTCGGAGGAAACCAAATACGAAACCCTTGTCAAATTCTACGGATTGCTCACCATCAGCTCTTCGATAATATTCTGCAAACGTAAAGACACGGCTCAGGAGATCGAAAAAAGAATGGTTGCAGATGGCCATCAAGTCGCACATCTCAGTAGTGCGCTTGAAGGAGCAGAACGTGATACGGTTCTTGACCGCTTCCGAACAGGTCAAGCGAAGGTCCTAATCACCACCAATGTCCTGGCTCGAGGTATCGATGTTGAATCAGTGACGATGGTGGTGAACTACGATATCCCAGAGGATCGCTACGGTCATGCAGATCCCGAGACATATTTGCATCGCATCGGTCGTACAGGACGTTTCGGACGTGTAGGCGTTGCTGTCAGCTTCATCACAGACCGCAAGGGATGGGAGAACCTCAATGCCATCTCACAGCATTTCGGTGTGCCAATCGAGCCTCTACCGACAAATGACTGGGATGCAATTGAAGAAAAGGTCAAGCGGGTCATCAAGAGCTCCAGAGCTGGACGGAGCACGAAGGAGCTTCAGAGTATGACATTGGATTGATGGAGGAGAAGATTCAGAGTAGACAGAAGTGCAGTTCAATTTCGAACTGGGAAGGATCAGCGCAGAAGTATTGCATCAGCTTTACTAAATGACAACCATCACGGGGCATGTAAGGGAGTCTGGATGAAGGATTGTGATTGACTTCTTTGTTCAAGAAGGCCTTTACATATTTGAGCGATTCTAAAAAGGGAAATCGGCGGGTCGAGAATGCTTTTGCATTGCTGGTGCTGAATCTGTGCAGCGAGCCTGATGTAGATTTCACGGCGCGGATTAAGGGGAAATTGCAACACACAATGAAGGTGAAAAGGCTGTAGGCCGACCTTACTAGTAGGACCCAAAAGTTCCATTTCATTTCAATGATAATAAATTGGAGCGGACTTGCTTTTCTTATCGTTCTCGATGGTATGCCGTTGTCTTGTATTGAAACCGTGGCTGGAAGCGCCGACACCCTATCGTACCCGACGAACAGTAATTTTGCTGAGGCATACGGAAGCTTGTACGGCGCCCCAGCCGAGCTCCCCCTGTTAGAGCTATCTAGCACGCCAACCCCCTCCACAATGGCGAGCATCAAAGCTATGACCGACTTGGTACCTTTTCGACAGTCTACTATGCAAATCGAGCTGTTCGGCTTATGGGAGGCCTGCTACGATCCACTGCTTGGCGGGCCCCGTTAAGATCCCGACGAAATGGCTACCGATGGCGTTGAGCCAGGTGCCCAGGAGGAGGATCCTGATAACCATCCTCCATCTCGTAGCGGAAGCAATGGCAAAGACATCTCCGCATCGAAAGTTGTAGGAGCTGGGCCCCATCAACCATACGCGTCAGGCGAAGGGCATAACTCGGCTCCCGCACAGCAGACTCGCAGGAGTGTCTCCTTTGAAGAACAGCGACACCCACGGAATCGTCAATCCGACATGGCAACAGGCACGACAGACCATTCAACAGCGCCTGATGATGTTGAGAGCAGCGCTGACGAACGAACCAGCATCCTCGCGAGAGCACGCGACAGTCATCGTGCGTATCAAACAGCAGGCACGAGCCCTTCTGCAGCCGGACGAGCAACTGGTGCGGACATAACAGGCTCGGACAATACACAAGCAGGATCAGGGTGGTTCAGAAGACGGAATGGCAAGACAAGGCAGCCAGACCAAGGAGAGCAACAACAGGACAGCTACGGCTGGTGGTCTTCGCTAGTCGAGAAGTACAGTAGCGTTGAATTGGAGAACAAAGGAAGCGTTGCCAGGGATCATCTGGCACTCGAGCGGACATTCCTTGCCTGGCTGAGAACGTCCCTCTCTTTTGCTTCTATTGGCATCGCCATCACACAACTCTTTAGACTCAACACCTCGCTGCAAGATGGCGGTGGCTCTTCACCAATCGATCGATCCCAATTACATCACGTTGGAAAGCCGCTCGGCGCAACCTTTATTGGCATCTCGATTGTAATCCTATTCATCGGATTTCACAGATACTTTGAAAGTCAGCATTATGTGATAAGAGGAAAATTCCCAGCGTCAAGAGGCAGCATTTTCTTGGTGACAATAATTGGCGGCGCCCTTATTGTGACGAGCCTGGTTGTCATCTTAACACTTGCAAGAGGAACATTTGACTAAACGGCGAAAATTCAAACGGGTCTGCTGGATTTGACGCAGACGGCAAATTTTTCGAGACGGAATCAAACAGCTTGGGCCGATGGTGTTTGTGCGGCATCAGTTCACCGGCAGATTTGGACGACGATTTATCCCAGCACTGAGGCATATATTTGGGATGCTTCAGTTGGACAAGACCTCAAATTCGTCACCGACAGTACTATCTCTTCAACCACAGCTTTGGGATGGATCAATTGTGATGGTGTTGGTCCCTAGCTCTCTTTAGTGATCGTCGCGTCTGCAAAGCGAGGACCGCATGTCATCTTCGGTGTGGAAGTGTCAATCTGCAAAAGCACAGTATCTTTGCCTGTATCTTCTCCCTACACCGAGCGCTATTCGGGCTTTTGAATGACACAGCGATGAGCGTAGTGATTCTGCGGCTCGATGAAACTGTGTGCGAAGACACCTCCATTGAAGGATCCTTTTGCATTTCAGCTAGATGGTGCGACCAGCCGGTCCAAGGGAAGAGGATAATTGAAGGTGCTACCTTTATTGCCACCAACACCATCCCAGATTATTCACGTTCTTTACATCTGGCCATTGATGGGTCGTCTGGTGATGATCACGACAATGCGTAAGCTGTGTCATCATAATTTCCGAAACGGTATATCGCTCGCTCCATATTAGAATGGGCATACGTTGTACTTCGTTAAAACGAAGAGTCCAAATTGGATTCAAATCAAAGTTCACGAGCTGCTACAAATCCTTCCACTATTCAAGGGGCACACTGCTTCACGGCCTGGTTATATGGTGCTTCCACCCTGGTTTTCTTCGTCAGGTACATTTTTGTATCCCTGCACACGACGACCAAGGTACGCATAACTGTAGTTCTCACAGACTTGAGGGGTAAAGTCTAGGTCAGCGAGCATAGACGCGAGCTATGGTTGACTAAGAAACCTGCAGAAGATGCATCTAAATGGCTGCTCGCGATTTGGGATCAGCAATTTAAGTTGACCCTGCCTCTTCGGCTAAGACTACCTTACTCTACCCAGCATCTGGATCTTTCTCCACTTCTCCAGATACAATTTGTTCGGAAGTACAACGGCACATTAGCCCTAATCTTGAGATGACTTGGACAAAATTGCAAACGTAACATTCCGACTGCTGCCGACTCGCTAGTTAAACAGCGGTATGCTCGATTAGAATGTCCCATGGTTCGAAACGGATGAATGGCAAGGGCATTTCAATCTGAGTGGTGATGACTGGAGTCTTCGGAAGCAGAATACCCTGCTTATCAGAGCCTCGATGCTCAGCAACTCTTTGCATGAGAGGACAGGATCTTCATTCTTGCTCCGTCATCTGACTCTATGGAAGCCTAAAGGTTGTTTTTCTCCTGCAGCAACCGTGCCACTTTGAACCATCGACGGAAGTTCCATGTCGTACGACCACCCATTCGGGAAGAGGACGTTTCGATGACAGGCGTTGAGAGCAGAAGATCGGTTCGCCGCGCCGCCAATTTCTCCCCTTCTCGGGCAAGTTGCAGTGAGTTTTTCCGTTACTCATTATCGATGGCGTTACTCTTGCTCTTGGGTGGTGCCCGAACGTACGTCCAACCCTGCCTCTGAGCCAGCGCTGTGGGCGCGCCCAGATTCGGCGGAAGCGGCGCACAGAACCGGTCTTGTCGTATCGCTTCCGGACGTCTACGATTGTTTATGCGGAAGAACCGAGATCGCCTTCGACGCATGTGTTTCTCCGTCCACTTGGCACGACATGCGGCTCTCTCTCGGCCCTCCCAAATGAGTCGAGCTGGGGTGCACGGTGGTGTCTCGTTATGGCCGATCTTGTGCTTCAGTCGTGGGGCCTTTCGGGCCTCCCGCTCCAAGCTCAGAGCATGGGCTTTCTGGCGCAGTCGTCGGCGGTGAGAGGTGTGGCAGCGTTCAGCCATTTGAGGCAGGCGAAGGCGCATGTCTGCATTCGCGTGGCATGGTTTGCGCTCTCGGGCTCGCCATTGGCAACCGCGGCTGGCGGGGTATGCTTCACTGGCTCTGTTAAGGCTGACATCGCATGAGGCGTGCTTCTCGGCTTAACCCAAGTGCGGATATCTCGAGCAAGTAGGATTTTCTCTTCCGCCACGAGCGCTGTCGTGGCTGACAGGTCCCTTGAGTCGGGTCGACCTGTAGTAAGCAGTGATGATGCCAATCTTCTGGGCTTTGGGCCCATCGCACGATGCACAGCCGGCCGCTAAATGGCATTCGTTTGTCCGCAGCTTCTGGATCTCTTCAGCTGCAGCTGCACAACCACAGGCCTCTTTTTCTTCTCCATTCTCCCGCCTGTCTTCTCTTTCAATCCCTTTTCTTTCCTCTGCTTTGCTAACCTTCGCGAACCGCAGCGCGTCGCGCTAGACATGAATCATGTCTTCCCCAGCACCAGAGTATACCGAGAACGGTGACGACTGGTTCAACCTACACAATGCCCAGAAAAACCCCGGCATGTCGGAGATCGGGAGCAGTGTTGCCACTCCGCTAGCCTCTCCGCTCTCCTACCATCCAGACATTCGATCACCGGGACTTGAATCTGCTTGGACCGACGACCAAGGAAAGGAAGTCGTCCCGCCGGACCATCAACAGCCAGAATATCTAAAAAGCAAGTACCCTTTGGCACCATACGACCAGGGCGGGGATACAGTAAGACCAAAGAGGAGAATATGCGGAATACCGCTGGCGGTGTTCTTGCTACTTCTCGCATTTATCGTGGCGCTGGCGATCGGCTTGGGTATAGGATTGGGAGTTGGACTTGGCACAAAGCATAGGTTCGGTTTTGCCGTGAAGATATTAAAGCGGAAAGCTTACATTTCGTAGTACGCCCGGTTCAAAAGGAGCACAGAATCTCTCAAAGAGTGGCGCATTCAACGGCAGTGGTATCGCCATCGCTTCTTATTCCTTCGGGTCCGGCGGTTACGGTGTGATCGACGTTTACTTCCAGCACTGGACAGGCCAGATCCGCAAGATCCAGCTGATGGACTCAGGCACATGGGTGGGAGGCGACGCTACCAACATTGTCGCAACAGATGCGAAGAATGGAACTCCAATCTCCGCCGTTGCTTATGCTATGGATGACGTGGCTGCAGTATGCTTGTTTGTTCGATATCTCATGCGTACGTTCTAATCGTTGACAGTGGCACATCTTTTACATCGATACCAACAATATCATCCGTGAGAAGGTCAGCGACAACACTACAAATCAGTGGTCAGATGGCCCAATCGGAGAAATGAATCTCGTCGCCATGGACGATGAGGCTGTAGGATTGCAAGCTTGTTGGTATGGATCTTTCTACGGCACCGCTAACTACGTCCACTCGCCGATTCCAAGCACCGGAAGCAACACCACGTCTCAGGATGCCGTCATTGGTATGCATTTGTGGTATGGTGTCAATCCGACCACGATTTCGGAAGTCACATGGACCTACAACACTACCGATTGGTATCCCGAAGGTAATTTCACAGCCGACGGCCATGCAGGCATCGGCTGCTACTCATGGGGTCCCGGAAGCGTCACGTATCTGATGATGGTGAACCTGGACAATACAGTGCAGATGCTGTGGAAAGATCTTAACACAACCGCACCGAGCTCACAGAATCATCCGTTGAACCAATGGGTCAACTCTTCAGTTACGATTCCGAACGTTATGCCAAACACGTCGCTTGGATACACCAATTATTTGTATTCACAATTGAACGACGGCAGCATCGGCGGCTTCAATGTATCTTTCGCTGCCGAAAATAGCACCATCCTCGGGGCGCAAACTTTCGAAATCCCTGAAGTTCCGCTCCCTGGAACCCATTTCAGCGTGACCGCCATTCCAAATGACTCCGGAGGTAACTCTGTCCTCATCTTCGACCAAATGAATGGCAGCGACATCACCGAGAACACTCGAGATCTAACCAGCGGGCAATGGAGTTATGCCACCTTACCGATTCCGAGTAGTTGAAAGTTGTTTCAGCGTGCTCACACCGCATTTACGATTGCATGGCGTTGAACGGATCATTCATTTACTATACCCCATCCCTCATTTTGTGGGGACGTTGCTCAGGAGGCACAGACAAGTCGGCTCGCTTCGCAATGTAAAATATGATGATTATGACGGTGTGCATGCAGCTGGCGCTGCGTGCGGCGCGCAAGGCAAAAGCGTTCAAATCGTTGGGAACGCTTCCAATATATGATCCCATCACCTCTCGTCCTGCCTGAGTGACTTTGTAGCAGCTGTCTTGGAGTTGCAACACAACCAATCTATCTCCGGAAACAACCCCCTTCTTTCTGGATTATTACCCTTCCCATAGCCCACGACGACATTCATTTGAAACATACGCCATCAATGATCGACAATCATACCTAAGCCACATCCGGCAGGGCTTAACCACAGCATCGGAGCCCGCAAGTCGCCAATGGGCGTTCTCCGGAAAGCATCTGCACGTAGCCGCCCCAACTTCGCGTCGCTGACCCTTTCGCATTGCATTTAGGCCATCCAAAGACTCATTTGCTGCTCTAAGCATCTTGCTCTGGGTAAATGCCTGATTACTTTTCGCGCACACCCCCGAGCGCAACGCAATCAAAGCTCGTCGTGACAAGCAGTTGTTACGCTAGTGCTTATTTTCTTGCCTTCCGACCGTTTCCCGTCACCAGCTTCAGATCTGCAAAGTGCTTGCCTGACTTCCATAGCCAAGTATCAGATTACTTACAGTCTTGCATATCGGTGACCAGCCAATACTCGACCAGGTGCAGGCGATATGTCATCTTCAGATCTTGTAGTCACCACGTGCAACCCCAAATACCTTAGCATTAACCTACAAGCATCAGGACAGAAATTATACGATACCTTTAGTTGACACCACCTTCCGGCATGCTCAGCTATAAGGTAGAATGACCCTTCGATCTGGTGAGTTCAATGGGCATATAAGCACAAGTTACTCTCTAAAAAGTAAACAGCGCTTTTTGTACGTCCTCCTGTAAACTCCTAGTTGCGATCGCAAACCGCGACCCGGTCTAAGGAGTATAAGTCGTAGTATCTTTTGCAATTCGAAGGTTGGAATCCTCGAAAGGTGAATAGCGTAATGACGCGGCATAAGGAGATCAGCTACGAGAAGTCATTACAAGAGGAAAGAGACCACAGCTACTTCTTTGGAAGGCGTTTGGTTAGCCAAGGAAGAGATCAGTCGCACATTCACCAGATTTAGAAGGCCAATTCGAAAGATGAGGAAACATGATGTGAACCGCTCTCCATTAATTCGCAGGTCAGCTAGAATATGCGAACTCACGGATCCATCGACACTAGTGCTTCAGATCTTCCAATTCACCGAGCAATTTCAGTCCAAAACACAAGCCGCGGCACAAAACCGAGAACGGAAAGTAGTTCTGCTTCCAACTTGTATACCGAATACTCAGTTTGCGGCGACACTGTCTTCAACACAAGTGGTAAAAAGTAAGCTGACATCAGCCTCGCCATGCTCTTTGACGGAGATCAACAGCAAGCATAACCTTTCCCTGAAGCCTTCTTTAACAAGCCTTAACCTCAGCATAACTGTGCTGTTTCATGTTCTTAAATCTATAATTCAAGGAAATGCGGAACGGCAACAGCACTCCCTTCACCTACGGCATTATCAGGTTCTCTGACCCGGACTACAGCGTTGGTCCAGCTGACCGAGGTCTGTTTGCGGTATCAGCCAGCAAGGAAATCAAGGACCTAACGGTTCCGCTCTACGACTATCGCTCAGATAAGAATCTCACAAAGGGCCCCGCCGGCCTAGATATTCACGGCTTCACTGTTGTCAGTCATAGCTCGGCACTTGGTGGTGAGAGTTGGCTAGGTCCCGAAGTTGAAGAAGTATATCTCAAAGAGGTTGAAGAGCTTATCAAACAAGTTACGGGCGCAAAACATGCGTTGGTTAATAATGTTGCCTTTAGACGTAAGCTCTCGGGGGCTCAGAAGGGCAAAGAGCATTACGCCAAACGTGGAAGTCCTCTGGACAAAGCTATAGAGCAAGCTCCGCGAGATAAGCCTTTTAGTATGTCAATTGGGGCCATGTGGCAGCTGTCTCTAAATGGCTGACCGAGTTATATCTGTATTGCTAACAGTGCTGCCTTAGTTGCTGGCAATTCAAAAGATAAAAGTACGTCGGCAGAGCCAAACCGGTCCGCTCACGTTGACTACTCGATGAAAGGGCTGAGGGATACCGTCCGTCATTGTAGATTTGACATCAGTGCCGTTGGAAAATCTGCCATCGAAGCGTGGGACAGCAGTTCTGAAAACGACCAAGGCGAAGCGCCTCGAGTTGCAGCATACAGCATCTGGCGTCCATTGAGGACCGTTGAACGTGATCCACTCGCAGTAGCACTCTATGGCAGTATCGAGAAGGATGACTTTCTGCCAGTGCCTTACCGAGCTCTATCCGAATCCAACGAGGACGGGGAGTATATCATGGAGGCATTGATAGTTAAGCCTCCAAAAGACGACGTTTCTCTTGAGAAACAGAAATGGTACATCGTTCCAAATCAAACGCCGGATGAAGTTTTAATTATCAAGTTTGCTGATACGGGAGCCGAGAAGGATCCAGAGAATGTTGCTGGCTTTGCCGCACATGCTAGTCCCGCTGTCGAAGGCATCTCCGATGACACTGAAGTAAGAGAAAGTGTTGAAGTCAGAATCATAGCATTTTGGTAGACGAAATCAAAAGGGTGATGCGTCAAGATTTCTTACGCTTTCTATCTATCCGATCTACAAATACCCTTTCTATTGTCCACAGTCTCATGCCGCAATTCTTCTAAAGCTTCACAGCTGCTGTTAAGTTCTTTGAATCTTCGGCTATCACTTCCGCGAATGCAGCCTGAACATCGTGCTCATGGATCCAGTAAGGATCTGACCTCAATTTGAGCCTTTGCCTAAGTTCTTCATCCGTCTCCGCCAAGGCCTTCTGTTTCCTGAGTCGGGCAATCGTCAGACTGTTTCCTTTGCGTACCAACGAAATAACGCGATCCGTATGCGGCTTGCGAGTCCTCTCGTACAAGGACAATGCTCGTGCGATGTTGGCTTTGGAGTGAGCAGCTCCAGGTGGGAACACGTGCCAAAGAGCAGCAGCAAAAGCATAGGCATCGTCAAGAGCTAACGATCCTCCTGCTGCCAGAGCTCCTCCATGTGCATGCGCAGCATCGCCTGCCAGTGTTATTCGACCTTTACCATACGTCCAAGTGTCGATTGCCGGGGCAGAGGTGTTTGGGTATTGCCGGACAGAGGGTGTTGCATCAATCATCTTTCGAATATGCGGATGCCAGTCCTTGTAGTACTCGCGCAAGATATTGACATCTCCCTCCGAATTCCATACTGCATCCTTGAAGGGCGCATCAGGTGCTTCAGGATCGCTGTAGTTGCCGCCGACAATAGTGAACAGATCAGTCCCCAGCCTCGACGAAAAGAAAGTTCGATCATGTCCCCACCAATGGTTTGCTTCTTGAAGAATTTCATCTACATCTTTAAGGCGATCCGCTTTGAAAACTGCTCTGAATGCGACCCATCCCGTCCACTTCGGTTCGGAACCAGGAACAAAAGAACGGCGAACGGCAGATCGGATGCCGTCTGCACCTAACACAATGTCTGCAGTGGCGCTACCTCCATCTTCAAAGGTTATGATGAGCTGATCAATTGAAGTATCATAATTCGTAGATAAAAATGTCTTCCCGAGATGTATATTGGATGAAGGCACGTGAGCCAGCAGTGCTTTTTGAAGATCAGCTCGATAGAAGCGTGCAGTGCAATGTCGGGCATCTATGTCGCCGTGATGAGAGTCTACCGATACTATTTCGTTCGTATTCCAATGCCTAATTGAACTATTAGTGCAAGGTGTCACCGTGGTCAGTCGAAAGTCACCTATAAATCATCGGAAACCCAGACTTGTTTCGAAACGCAACTGAGTCACTGAGGGCGTTGTCAACACCCAGTCGCTCCAGGGTTCTCATCCCATTGGGACCGAGAGCAATACTCGCTCCAATCTCCTCGAGCTTTGTTGCGCGCTCATAAATCTGGACTTCGATATTAGGATGACTCTGTAGTCCAATCGTAGCTGCGAGCCCAGCAATGCCAGCGCCAATGACGGCAACACGAAGGCGCGAATGTTCGGCCATGAGAACAGCGTTGATACGATATCAATATCGCCGGGATTCAAAGGTATTTCAGCCACGCAACAAATGCCAGGCGCTCGGAAGCAAATTCATCAGAATCTCCTTGCACCTGTTATGCATTTATGAAAAGAGAGTTCGCCGATCCATCATGACGCGAGACTCGAGGTTAATGGTGCTACGATACTGTCATCTCACCTCCGCGGATAAGATAAAAACTTTTCATAACAGTCAAAGCCGTTGGCGATACAATCTTGACTTGATTCGCACTTTTATTGGTCGAATTGGTATTTACGACTGTTAACTACCTTCTCCTGTTGGAAATGTCTACATCGAAGTCTAACCGTGTTTTTTTAATCTTTTCATTGCTCCCTGTTTTCAGTCTTCAAGCGGAATGAAATCCGTGTATACACAGGCCTTGCGTGATACATCCATACAATTAGGACATACTTGACAAGACAGCTCCTTGCAACTTCAACGTGCTTTTCTGCTATCTGATGAGGGTAAGATCCACATCCGACTCGATCATGGCCCAAAGATGTGATATAAAGAGGAGAATCTTTCACGTTCCTTGGAGGCGGGCTTCTTCTGCGACTTTGAGTGAAGTTTGTTATCCAGAGCGCATCCAAGGCACAAGTTCAACATCCAATTGTCATGGGAAAATCGGCCGAAGTCACATCGGAACCTTCGTCGCCGTTGCCGGAAACTATCGCAGCTGCTCCAAGATTACCAGATCGATATGCCGACGAAAGGTACAAACTCTTCCCCACCGTCCATTTCAATGAATCAACGTTGGAAGAAGCAAGAGCAATCCGAAACAAGTGCATCCATTGGACACTACCATTTCTATGTGTTGGTTACCACCTTATGTATGTCGACAAGCAAACGGCTAGTAGTTGCGCTCCCTTTGGCCTCAAGCAATATCAGTAAACTAATGCGCTGACATTGAAAGCTTGGAAACTCTTCGATTCTAGGTATCTTGCAGGATGCTCATCTCAATGCGAACCAATACAACTGGTTATCCTCGATATTCTACTTTGGATACCTTTTGGCGGAGTGACCGCAGAATTGGGCACTTCAGCGGTTTCCTGTAGCAAAATGGCTGACAGCTAACCTCATTGCTTGGTGAGTGTTTCCCTGGCCTTGCGACGACTGAATAACTCACGTACCAATATTCAGGGGAGGCATTCTGTTGCTTCACATTCCTTGCCAAAATTTTGCTAGCTTATTTGTTGTTCGCTTCTTCTTAGGACTTGCTGAGGCCTGCATTGTTCCCGCCTTCCTTCTTTATTATCCATGTTTTTCACATATGACGAACAATCCGTTCTCACGCCAGTTATGTGGGCCGCCGGAAACTCGAGTCCCATAACATCCGGTCTCTTATCATATGGCGTCCTTTGGATCAAGACCGGACACTTAGAGCCATGGAAGTGGTTCATGGGTGAGGCACTTCTAGAACCTCTTGCGTCGAATTTGGCCTGCTAATCATCGTCTCCGAATAGTGATCACTGGCGCATTGATCGTCCTTTCTGAGGTTGTAGTGTGGATCCTCCTTCCTGATAGTCCGCTAAATACGCACTTTCTCTCCCCCGAAAAGCGTGCTCAAGCTGTTCTCCGAATCAAAAGCAACCACTCGGGGATAGAAAAAAAGCAGTTCAAGCGATATCAGTTCCAAGAAGCACTCCGAGACCCCAAACTTGGCTATTCTTCTTCCACTCTTGGAGTCAGGAAATGGCGAACGGTGTCACCAATCAATATTCCCTGATCATCAAATCTTTCGGCTTTACGACTCTACAGACCACTCTACTAGGATGCGTAACTGCCAAACTGGCATGACGGCGCTGGTCTCCCTAGCAATCGCAGCCGTCGTTCTTGCGAAGACCAAGAGCTGCCGTGCCTGGGTATCGGCAGCTGTGTATGTGCCTGCTATGCTGTCATCAATACTACTTCTAGCACCTCCCTGGAGTGACCGCTGGGAACTCGAAAGTGCAATCTAAATCCGCTCAACTACCGGGATTTCGTACAGCGTCGTAATGATTTGGGCGGCTAACTGCTCAGCCGGCCACACGAAGAAGACTACAGTCATAGCGCTCTACCATATGGGTTATGGCTTGGGAAATATTCTCTCACCTCAATTGTTTCAGCCGTAGTATAAGCCAAGATACCTGGTAACTTAAGGTGTCATTCTTGGAGTAGCTTGTGTGCTTCCCACCTTTATCGTTCTCTATTTGCGGTATTACCTAGTTCAGGAAAATCAAGAGATCAACTAGATAAGAACGGCCTTGTGAGTGAAGTGGGAATATTAGAACATGTTAACGACAACAGTACCGTGTCAGAGGAAGTTGTGGACGCAAGACAATTGGATCTTACTGATCGAGAGAACCTCGCATTGTAAGTCTCCGAGGACCACAAATACGAATTTCAAAAGCTAACTCTTCAATTCTCAGCTGCTATGTTCTCTAATTTGGGAATATGGATCCATTGGTCCAATCACGGGTACTTTCTTGTCGGTCTTCAACAGAAGAGCTAATCACTAACTCACGGTCTGATTCCTATCAAGATCAAGACCGGACTTGGAGAGCTTAATCAAGCCACGTGGCCATATTGATGTGATGATCTGGCAAGGTAGCGCGAAGGCGTAGATTGAGAGATATGCTCCATAGAAATCAATATGTTTACAGTTTCATCACCTCCTCGGGTGATCACGACCTCACCAAGTTCCTATTCCATAGGTCCATTCCACTGATTATAACTGCATCGCCATTAAATCATATATCGCCGTTAAGCGAGCATCGTACTGGTCTAAACGGTTCAAAGTTAGCGCATGCCCACGGCGAACAGCGGAAATGAATTCGGTGAAGAAAAATTCTCAGAACGGCGAGTGAAATGATGTTTTTCTTTCATTATTCTCAGAAAGATAACCAACGTATTCAAAGGTTTCATCAGGGGAGAAGAGCGTGAATCGGATTTGACAAGCATACCTTTCTACGAGAAGACCAGGTCTGATCCCAAACAGCTCCGGCTCTGACATATAAAGACGCAAAAATGCGATTGTAATCGCTTCCTCTTAACTGTACGGTATATGATAAATGCAAGTCATGAGTATGGACAGAAACCCACTGTTTTGATGGATGTTGTCAGTCGTAGCTGTGAAGAAAAAGATTTTTTTTGGTTTTGTCCACAAGCGGTTCGGAATCAGATGTGCTTAGTCACGCTCGTATTTGCTCAAGACGTCGCAGTCCAAAACAAAGACGCCAGCCTCATCCAAGTTGCGCCTCTTACCAAAGCGTGTCAAATAATTGAGGTTAGTGACTCGTGAAGGTTATCACCTTCAGTGAGTGCCCGCAGAGCGAGGGCGAGAAGACAGCTCAAAAATTTCGCTCTGAGTTACCCTATGTCATTGTCGGGTGAAATGCTGTTGCCTGTAGCCACAAGGACGATGACAAGAGAAAGGACGCTTTTCACACCTTCAATCTAAACAATTTCTCCTCTTTCCATCTAATTCCACTCGCAATGGCTTCCCAAAAGCAAACTACAGTCCTTATCATAGGTGGCGGCGTCGTTGGACTCTCCGCATCTCTTTGCCTTTCCCAATATGGCGTATCATCCTTGGTCATTGAGCGACATTCAGGAACTTCAATCCACCCGCGCGCACGAAGCGTCAACACACGAACTATGGAACTCTTCCGTCATCTTAGAATTGATGAACTCGTTCGCAAAGCCGGCGCCTCATTATCACCCAGCAGAGGTATCTACACTGGCAATACACTCAAAGAAGTAATTGAACCGAGACCGCGGACAAACGAAAACGGGAAATTTCCACTGGCTGGATTATTTGCGTCAATTAGCCCAGTAAATGGCGCATTTGTTACTCAAGATATGATTGAACCAGTCTTGGTGGAGGCTGCGAAAGAGCGTGGAGTTGAAGTCAAGTTTTACACAGAATGTATTGGAGTTGACCAAAATGACGACAGCGTCACAGCCACTTTGAAGGATAGAGAGACTGGAGTTAATAAAATTGTTCGTGCAGACTATCTCATCGCCGCTGATGGAGCAAAGAGTGCGATTCGCAGTCAACTCAACGTTCCGACTACAGGACGAGGCGCAATGGGCCATCTCCTCAATATCCTCTTCCATGCAGACCTCAAGGCATTTGTTCAGCAACGCGAATTCTCTCTCTGTATAATCGAAAATCCAGAAGTCAGCGGCCTATTCACTTCAATCAACAATAGCGATCGGTGGGTATTTCATCTCTCATACGATCCATTGAAAGGCGAGAAAGCTTCAGATTTCACTCCTGAGAAATGTAAAGAGTTGGTGCGTATCGCACTCGGTATGCCAGAGATCGAGATCGACATAAAGAGTATCCTCCCTTGGGAACCATCAGTACGAATCGCAGAACGTTTGAAGAATGGGCGAATCTTCCTAGCTGGCGATGCAGCGCATCAGATGCCTCCATGGGGAGGACAGGGCGCAAACTCAGGAATTGCCGACGCATACAACCTTTCCTGGAAACTCGCAGTAGTGATTAAAGGATTTGCAGGGAAAGAACTGCTAGAGACTTATGACGTCGAGCGGATTCCAGTGGGACGAGAGGCTGCTGAGGCGTCGGCAACTGGAACCGATGAGCACGGAATCATTTCGATGAAGTTGAATTTGACAGTTGTCAGGGGCTGGATGAGGAGGATACCTCTAATATCAGGACTTGGATATTGCTATACGAGCAAGGCAATCTGTGTCGAAGACAGTTCTCCACTTGGTGGATTGACCTGGAGACCATGGACGTTGCCAAGTCTATTTCTGGGAATTGATGGAAGACCTGGAAGAAGAACACCACATATCTGGGTTGAACAAGACGGAAAGCGAATTTCTACTCTCGATCTGCTCGGAAAGCGCTTTGTGCTATTAGCTGGATCGGACGGCGCATTCTGGTTGGAGACCGTCAAGAAGGTGTCTTCTGATCTAGGCATTGATGTTGCGGCATATTGCGTAGGATTTGAAGGCAATCTTGTTGCTCCAAACGGTTTGTTTGAATCTGCAGCCGGCATCTCTTCTCGTGGAGCCATACTTGTGCGCCCAGATGATTTTGTGGCATGGCGCGAGAGAAGACAGCCTTTGGATCATCACGCGAAGCTCGAACAGGCTATGAGACAAGTGCTATGTCTGTAATGGTTGAATTGCTTTTCCGATGTAAGATTAGATGGACTACATGAGTACTTCTTGTACAGAGTAAAGCTGTTGATAGAAAATCCACTCCACGACAATTAGTTGACGCCTTTTCGCGAGCAGCACTACCTTCTCGCTTCACTGAAGGTACTTGCTGTTTAGAAGACTTCTGCCTCAATCGCCAAAAAGGCCGCTCCCGTTCTAGAAGATAGCCAGAAACCTATTACTGATACCCGTAGCAGTAGTGGCTCTCAACGTTGCTGCATATAAGAATTCCATTGATGGATTGGCAGGCGTGATACCTGTCGTACCGAGAACACGAGGTGAACACGACAACGCCACTTACATTTCCGTTGTCTCGACCTCTCAACCTCTCGCAACGCAATCGCATATACCACTCTACTCACAATTCGACAGAATAGAGTGAAAACCTATCCCGGCTTCATTTACCGACAGATCTCTTACCCGTTCCGTCGCAGCGAAGCCTGCATCGAAAGCTGAAATGGAAAGGCCAGCAAGAGTCTAGAATGGGTTGGCCGGAAGTGCGGCAAAGCCGCACACCATTTTGAGATCAATCTTTTGGGGGCGTACAATTTTACAATATTTTTGCCTCTAAATTGGCAAGATACCCCGTTGAACATATTTGTATCTTCCAGTGGGATGGAACTCTCCAAAACACTGGAACCGTTCTTTCAATGGGAAGAAATTCCCAATCAAAGTCTCCTCGTTGACTTGGCCTGTCAGCTGTATCTCCCTGGCGATAATGAAAGGCAAGCAGAAACAAAGACAGCATAGGACAGTGCTTATGCCCTAGCGGAATGCCAAGTAACTCGACTTCTAGAGATTTTGTTCTTCTATTAATCAAAATATGTCGACACAGACTCACTGTGCCCAGGCATTTCAGAGTATTTCCGATCTGGAAATTACCAAAGATCGCAGAAAATTCTACTCTTCCACTCTAAGCACCGAGGTTGGCGGTTTGTACCCGATGATCATGAAGTACAGAAGCGACTAATCTCAGCCATGATCATATTGTGGAACAGAACCTCTGATGAATTCATGAATGCATCCGCAACGTTGTGGGTGAGGGGTGATGAGCTAATTGTTATGTCTGAAAGCGATGCCGAGGCCTTGATAGAAGGACTACCACAATGCCCTTGGACCAATGAGCCTGAGCAACAGGAAAGGATGGATCAGGCCTGGAAGTGGCTCACCCAAAGAGGCTACGAGGAAGTAACAGAAGAGCTTCGGTTTCCCGTTCCACTCAAGAACTGGCCTCCTCCTCCGAACAACCAAAAGGTCATCGATTTAACAATCAATGTATTCGACTACTAGCAAGGAATGGGATACTGAAATGTTCCAATTTTGTTGTTGCCGGTGGAATGTCGGTCGCGGCTATTAAGCTCGGTCGAGTTGCCAGATGATGTGCAGCATAGATCCGAACCCCTCAAACGAAGTGACTCTGTACCGACATAGACGTTAATTGGACTACCTTATCTACCTTAATCTAATGATAACATTTCCATTCAGTATGTCGTTTTATCAAGAATTGTCCTCGTGGTTCTCTCCTTCACCAGTTGAGCTCTCCCCAGCTCCTACAATTGGCTCGAAAGGTCCGTCATCGGATGAACTGCCAATCCCGGCGACGGATGGCAAGCCAACCATCGTCACCTTTTTGCGACATTGTGGCTGCCCTTGTTCGTAATTAACTCTGATGCTTTATGCTTTTTACTACATAGGTCAAAGTCTGACGTCTCTGAGCGGCAGTCGCGGAAGCATCTTTCATCAATCTCCGTTCAGCAGCCTCCTTACATCCGGATATACATTTCGCAGCCGTTTCATATAGCAACATGCCTTCAACCGATAAATGGCTTGAGGAAATTGGAGGTCCCGGTAATGTAAAGGTCATTGTCGATGACTCCCGCCAGATCTATGGGAAGTGGGGATTGGGAATTTCTAGTTGGGCTCATGTCCTCAGTCCTAGTGGTTTGGCAGCGGTATATAGATTGGGAAAGGACAAAGGCATCTGGAACCGGCCGACAGAGAGTGGAAGTCGATGGCAGACGTCAGGTAGTTTTGGGATCGATGGCGATGGTATAGTAAAATGGGGAGGAGCGGCGCAAAGAGCTGATGAAGTGCCGGAATTTGAGAGAGCCGTGGAGGCATTTAGTGGCAAGCCGGTCGCTAAGTTGTAGCTTCATGTCCAAGAATCCTAGATGATCGAGAGTCGTTGTCAAACTTGTGTAGTACTAATTATACCTAGTCATTATTTTGTTTCCCTCTACATCATCTCATGTTCTTCGATGCCAAATGACTCCGTTAAGCTTCTATATGCATCGCTTACAGAAGAAATTCTCCGGAACATACCTGTACACGTACTCATGTTCGCCATGCAATAACGCCTAAACCTTGGGAATGAATATCAACTACTCTATGGTAGTTCATCAATGGTAGCTCAAACATCGCCAAATTGTGTTATGACTGCTAGAAGTGCGAGGAGTACTGCATATCTGTAAGTTACTGCCAAACAAAGCAGATCAGTGGTCTGCTTACATGCTGATGAGGTGACAATGTATGTCGCAATTACCCAAGCCGCTTCGGCTACAGCAACATCATCAACTCCCGGATGATCGGCATGCATGTAATAGAAGCCAATCGCCAGACTGAGCAATACGGGTATGATTCCCCAGAAGACGACCTTGGAGACCGACCAGCGAAGCTTGAATTCCAATGTCAACCTGCCCATTTCGGGTTTCTTCGAGTTGTTGTTGAAATGCTCGTGGATCCACATCAGCCAACGACCTTCGTAATCGAGCTTGTGACCTTTGTAACTGCGCCACATCTCAGCGAGTGCTCTCTTTGTTTCACCGTCAACGTCTGCTTCTCTGTGGTAACCTCTGATAGGGTCGCACTCGTAGATACTGAAGCCTGAGACCTCCTTCAATGAGAGCATCCTTCGGATAGGATTCCTTAGCTGTCTGTTTGCTTTGCGGATTTGTTGAAAGAGCCCCTCTTTGTGCATTACACGTCGTAAAGTCTCTTTCGGTACGCTCTCATCTCCCATAAAGCCCACAACCACGTAATAATAATCGTGAAGCCATGGATATGTTGTGGGGTGTACGCTCCGTCCTGAATTTTTCTGACGTTCTATATCCGGCCCATTGGCGTCACCATGTACACCCTGCTCTCCCGAACCATCTGGATTGGCATTTGCTGCGTCGTTTGGCTGCTTTCCAGAGTGCTTCTCAAATATTGATTGCAGTTTTGGTAGTCTGTCATTCACCCAACTCTTTTCGGTGTTTCCCCATCCCTGTGATCAAATATATATTAGCAAGACCATTAACATTTGTACGTAAGACTGCAGCCAGACCAAATTGTGCGCTAACACCGCCAGAAGTACCAGGGTAATAGACGGCAAATTTGGTCAGCCCAGAGGTGTAGGCGGCAGCGAATCGATAATTCAGTTCTCATATGAGCAGATATTGAAAGCAGACATAGAACGGGTTGAATAGAAGAAACTTACCATGCGAACCTGTTGGACGGCGGTATCAATTCCACTCTCGGAGGTTTTAAAAACGAGCTTTTTGGATATGTTGAAGCCTAGAAGGCGCAACGTAGTTTGGAATTCGTACGAGTGACTAGTTGACCTTGCGCAGTGTAGTACCTCTTTCTGTTCGGTGCGGCTCCAAGAAAACAAGGAGTAGGTATGGTAGTTGAAGCTAAGGCTGAAGTTGTCATTCTTGATTTTGGGAGGTCTCTTGATTACCGCCGGCGGTTCCAGGTGAATTTGCATCGACTTTTGGGGGTTTAAACGAAGATCGATGTCTGAAAGCCCCGTCAGACTCCGTTCTTGGTGCTTCTCTGCTTGATCTGCGGAGTCCTCAGCGGCTCTTCCAGAAGGATGAATCGCGACAGAAGGAGATGCGGCTCCAGAGACTTCCACCGGCCTATTGTCAGCCTTCTCAATGGAATCGTCGGCGGAGACAGAGTTCTCCATGGTATCGATGGTGTTCTTCGAAGAGCTATTAATTACGAGGTTGATAATGTTGAACCTGAGGCACAAATGGTCTAAGGCGCAAGATTGTGCAAATTGCAAAATTGTTTGATCCGCATCAGCCAATGAGCATCCAGGAAAGCGTACGTTGCAGAACTGCTCCTCTGCGGAGCTTGCGCAGCTAGCATCACAATCGATTCCACATCTTGATAGGACCTTATTCTGAAAGAGTAGCATATTTAAACTCATATGTGAAATTGTCCGCATTGCAATCGATCGTCTACATCGCCCAATATCACATAACCGCAGCCGTAGTCCCGTTGCATATCGCCATTCCAACCATCCAAACTCCGACGGAGCTTCCTTAACTCGTACTTTGCATCAATTCCTCAGCGGCAAACATCTCCAGCCAATCCACGCCAATGCCTCCACCCACAGCCAGCCTCTCCAGCGCAGGCACGCTGCACCGCTACACGAAGCGGCTCGTGGCGTTCGAGCACGCTTCCGCGCCCAGCAGCAGCAGCGGCGGCGCCGCACCCGCGAACCTCGTGCTCTGGATCGGCGGACTGGGCGACGGGCTGCTGACGGTATCGTATCCGCGGACGCTGGCGGCGGCGCTGCCGCCGACCTGGGCACTGGCTGAGGTGCTGCTGACGTCGTCGTACGCCGGCTTCGGGACCAGCTCGCTGGCGCGCGACGCGAGGGAGCTGGGCGCGTGCGTCGAGTACTTTCGGGCGCTGCGGCCGGCCGCGAAGATCGTGCTGATGGGACACTCCACCGGGAGCCAGGATGCGATGGAGTATGTTGCTGGCAAGGGAGCGGCGGAGCGGCCGAAGGTGGATGGTGTCATCTTGCAGGGTAGTGTGAGTGATCGTGAAGGGCTGAGGGAGAGCTTGTCCACCGATACCTATGAGAAGCTTGTGAAGGTGTCGAAAGAGTACATTGATAATGGCAGAGCTGATGATGTAATCCCGGCGTCTTTGGGTGTCAAAGTCTACGGCAGGGTGCCGGTTACGGCTTATAGATGGGATAGCTTTCTGGGAGCAGAAGGACCGGGAAAGGGTGATGATGATTACTTCAGCAGCGATTTGTCAGTGGAAAAGCTAAGGGAGACATTTGGTGCTTTCAAAGATGTTCCGCTGATGATAGTGTTTAGTGAAGACGATGAGCATTGCCCGAAACATATTGACAAGCAGGCTTTGGTAAACAAATGGACGAACATTGTCAAGGAAAATGGCGGCACTGTGGACGAGCAGAATGGCGGAATTGTTCCAAAGGCTCATCATAACTACGATCAAGATCCGGAAGAAGTTGTTCAAGATCTCTGCAGACGAGTCTCTGGATTCGTCGAAAAGATTGGCAAGGGCAATCTCACGAGCAGTGGCTCACACTTATAAAAGTAATTCATGGTATGTAGAAAATTTTAATTCCCTGGTAATGTCTTCAGGTCTTCTCCGTAGAGGTATAGGGATGTTATTGTACAGCATCAGTCGTTCATTCATATTGCAATCTCGGAAACAATTTGACAGACCCATAAGAGATCCACCTAACGCGCCTATAGAACGACTTGATGCATGAAAATGACCTCTGAAGAGGATATGTCGTAACCAACCACCTGAGCTTCTCACCAAGCCCAAAGTGTCTTCTCAGAGGGGTCCTACGCCGCCCTAGACGGCTCCATTCTCGACAGTGTTGCGCGGTTCGCGGCCCTTGTCGCTCCAGGGGAAGTGGGCGACGGGAACGACGAAGATGCTGTTGCTGCTGTTTGCAATACCTGCCAAAGCATTGTACCAAGCCAGGATGGCAGCTACAAGGCCGAATGCACCACCAGCTTTGACGCAGTTCTGGTTAGGACCCGCACCATCGAATGAGAGGTAACCTGCAGTGAGGCACACGAACGCCATGTCTAGGGCGAGGAACAGCGAGAAGAAGGCAACGGTTGACTTCAAGGTGCAGAGCACCAGCAAAGTCGTGAAGATGGTCCAGCCCAAGAGAAAGAAGCCGAACGAGTTCATGAAGGCGCCGCCTCCATCCGCCTCAAGCTGGCTGACGATGTCGAAACCAGGAGTGAGGATGACAGCGAATGAGAGCCAGAAGCCACCGTAGGACGAAAGAGCGGTGGCACCGAATGTATTGCCGACCGCCATCTCCCACATACCAGCCAGAAGTTGAATCAAGCCGCCGTAGGCAAGGGCAAGAGCGACGACGAGGTTTGGTTCATAGACGCCGCCAGCACCAAGGTTGATGAGCGACAGGACGAAGGTCGTAAGAGCGAAGGCCGAGAGACCCAGAGGAGCCGGATTCGCGATGGTCTTCTTCGGTTGGTAGATGCCCGGTTGAAGTTCTCCACCAAAGGCTGGAAGAGTCTTGGACTCCATGCTCGCATCGGCGAGCTTGTTGTCGTCGACGGTGAAACGGTTGACCTGGGTGTCCTTTCCGGTGGCCATGACTACAGGTTCGATGGTTAGTGAGTTTCGAGCAACCCCAGCTTCTCCGCCGCTCTCATCGACGGAAGAGAGAGTCTTACTCAAAGTGACCTCGTTCTTACGACCAGACTCCATTTTTGATGATTTCGAGGTCGAACCGTGTGTAAGGAAGGCTGTAGAATGCTCCGTCAATGGAACTTTGATGGATGACACGCCAGTGATGGCTTGTCGTTGGGAAACTTTGACGAAGGCGATGATGGATGGAGATGGAGAAATTTGAAAAATCGTGGTGGGTTTTGGGGAGAAATGAATGTTTCGGTTCAACTTCACTTCGGCAACACAAGGTTGGCATCGCAGCTGGGTGATCAAAGTGAATGATCATCTCACATTCAGGATCATGGAACGGTATACCTAGCTTACAACCGGTTGGCAAGCTGAATTGTCCTTTGTGAAGGAATTTAATGCAGTGCATGCTATATTCTGTTAACTTTTATCTACGAAATCCCATGATATGCGCTTGCTATACACTGGCGCATCTCAAAACTTGAACTCCCCTTCAAAGCCGTCGACATGCATGAAGTTCGCCCGCAGTGGCGTAACCGAAACGTATCCTTCCTTGACTGCCCACCCGTCATTGCCAGGTGGAGCCTTTGCGACGCTCTCAAAGACGTCCTTAAACCGTGGTGACCACTTGAAGTGTTTGTGTGAGTATCTCAAATGGCTGTTTACGTCCGCAACGGCCTGCTCGTTAGCTGAAGACCCAAATGGATGCGGGTGGCCATTTGCCTCAACCTCGGCTTTCAGTTCCTCTCTGACCTCATGTGGAATGCCATCATGCGTCAAACTCAAGCTCTCACTACGGCGAATCAGCATTTCGCCCTCCTCTGGTCCCCAGTCTTCTTCCACGGGCACCTCGACTTCGGTGAAGCAGCTACCACTCCTCCACTCATTCTGTAGCATGCGAGTCCACAGCACCTTTGTCTTTTCAACGTCCGCAAGGAGTGGTACGTTGATACTGTACAGTTGGGGTGAGTGGCGGTCGGTCCAGCGAGCGTGCAGCGCTTCGATGATCTTGACGCTTATTCGAGAGGCTGCGGCGATGATTACCGGGTCATGATTGCGGTCGAAGAATGCATACGAAAGCGCGATGGAGCGCACACCGCACACTGCTGCCTCCATGGCGCCGCCAATCGTTCCGGAGCTGAGTGAGAATAGAGCCGTGGTGTTGCGCCCGTAGTTTGGCCCTGAGATGACTAGTTCAACCGGCCCACGCTCTTTGAAGTAGTGAAATAATCCGATCTGGATACAACTAGCTGGCGTGCTATCCACCAAGATCCATTCCTCATCCTTGCTATCATCAGCGAGCGGTCTAGTGCTCGTTATGCCACTGTCGCAATGGGAGTGTTCATGGGAGGAATCGTGCGGATGAGGAGGACGATAGTACGTAGGCTTGATGGCCTGTCCAACTATGTGCGCCTTGCTAATCCATGAGCGCTGAGTGTTGGGTAGCACTACTGAGACGGTGTGGCCATGGGACTGTAGCGTTCTGACAAGCGACAAGACGTAGGGAGAGGATTGAGTAGATGGCGGACCATCATCGTTCGTCACGAGGATATGCATGCTCCTAGATAGAATAACACCTGGAGAATTACGTTTCAGTGCTGAAAAGGCACGAGATGTCGACTGGGCCGTGAGGCGACAGGCGTTCTTCAGAAAAGTGTCGAAGAACGCCGCCAGAGTCAATGGAGAGGTGATGACTCGGAGCGTAAAATGCGGAACGATTTCCAAAAGATACAGCGATATACACAACGATTGAGAGGAATGTAGAGATAAGACTGAGCTGAGGCGAATAATGAGACCTTTTATGGTGCTTGCCGCTTCGCTACGATTTCGAGCGAATGGCGTCAGGGAACGAAAATACAGCGGAACGAAACCGCGACGTCGGGACATGTGGAATCGATAATGGCGCATAGGTTTGTAGGATATTGATCAAGAAATTAATCGGTTTGTCAAGCTTTCCGATGGTCCCTGGCCGACGGCAAAGCATGTCTGCAGGCCCTGGGCTGGTGTCGATAGCATAGCCATTCTCAGCAGAGTAACGTAGTGATCGACTATGACAAACTATTGGCTATTAGACCGGATAATCTCCGATTTTCCGTATCTGAGACAAGGGAAGATGTTGGATCGTCGAGATCTAAGGTGGGCCAGCGGGCCGAACGTCATAGACTTTTTTTACATCGGTCCCTGCATATCAGTGAGGCTGCGAGGGCCTGCGGCTTTTTTTGGGAGGGCCTGAACAAGAGTCAATAATCATCGCACAACTGCACCTTGGAGCAAATTAACTATACGTAAGACGTTTGGAAATCTGTCAGAAGTAAACAAATCATAAAATGAAGAAAAATCCGGACTTGGTAGAGGAGCAGGTACATGGAATGCGAGACGACCAGTCGGCGGAACCCCTCCACAACTTCAATCCACCACTACGCCACCGCCTCCAACATCAATATATGCAACGTATCCGTCAAACATATCAGTGCCGACACCACCCACCAAGGCGCAATGAAGAAACAAGATTAAGGCAGACACCGAATCTTAAAATGGTATCTCCATGTTGATGCATCGGCTGCCGCAGACGGACATAGTTTCAATGACTACGGTCGGATCGGCCCCGCAGTCCGTCGCAGTCGGAGCTTGCTCAGCGCTGCTATATAGTCACTGCCCACCACGCCCATCATGAAAG
>Ga0335072_10001320_pt1 | contig 40507 bp, 36 predicted proteins | sample Lox_Sample_21_FD_206725 | JGI IMG/M metagenome (GOLD analysis project Ga0335072, IMG submission 206725) | Soil microbial communities from Loxahatchee National Wildlife Refuge, Florida, United States - Lox_Sample_2.1 | ecosystem: Environmental > Terrestrial > Soil > Wetlands | place: USA... | reverse complement strand
GCACGGGCGCTCCGAATAATTTGGAGCTAAACTTCAACTAGAAATCAAGATTTACCCCACAAGCGAGTTCAGCTGTAGATAAACAGAGCTCGCTGTTCTCTATCACCATTGCAGAATCTCCGCCACTGAAAACCATTTCTTCAATCATGGCTGACGAGACAAAGGAACTGGTTATGGTGACCGGCGGATCAGGCTTCGTCGCAGCCCACTGCATCATTCATTGTCTGAGCTCTGGCTACCGCGTTCGAACGACAGTCAGATCCACCAAACGGGAGGATGATGTCCGGGAAATGCTCAAAGCTGGCGAAGCTACAAATCTCGACAGACTCACCTTTACCATGGCCGACCTGACCAAAGACGAGGGTTGGAAAGAAGCTGTAGAGGGCTGCACCTATGTCCTTCATGTGGCATCGCCGTTTCCCCCAGGTGCTCCAAAAGATGAAAACGATCTTATCATTCCTGCTCGCGAAGGAACACTGCGGGTATTGCGTGCGGCCCGCGATGCCGGTGTCAAACGCGTTGTTCTCACGTCGTCGCTTGCTGCCGTCGGTTATGGGCACGGGGATACGGACAAGCCATGGACCGAAGAGTTGTGGACGGATCCCAACGGCCCCGGCGTTAACCCCTACATCAGGAGCAAGACTCTAGCTGAACGTGCGGCATGGGACTTTATCGAGAAAGAAGGCGGTTCTCTGGAACTCTCTGTGGTCAATCCCGGGGGCATCTACGGTCCGGTCCTGGGGCCTGACTACGCAACGTCAATCCAATTGGTGGAGCGCTTATTGAACGGATCATTGCCAGGGTGTCCTCAATTGAACTTTGGTGTTGTAGATGTTAGAGACGTGGCCGACCTGCACCTTCTCGCAATGACCCACCCCAAGGCCAAGGGAGAGCGGTTTGTTTGTGTCTCGCCGCCATCAATGACCGTCCAAGAAATGTCCCTGGCTCTCCGTGAGAGGTTGGGCGATGCAGCAAAGCGGTCGCCGACACGCGTACTGCCAAACTTTGTCCTCAGAGTGATTGCATTCTTCGACCCTGCCGTTGCCCTTATTATCCCGGAGCTTGGGAGGTACAAGGTCATACCGAATGACAAGGCGAAGAATCTGCTGGGCTGGCAGCCGCGGTCAAATATTGACGCACTAGTTGCGACTGCAGAGAGTCTAATCAAGTTTGGTCTGGTCAAGAAGACATAACTTGTGGATTGGATAGGGTTCTGGCGATACTGCTCTCGACTCATTTCATTTTGGTAGGTTCATTAGGCTTCATGAAATGGTGCCGTACTTTTCAACCCGCAATAGAGCTCGTGAAAGCTAACGTATTCCAATATCTCAGCAATCCTACCGACAGTCTCCGTTATAAGCCCTCCCATCCTCCAGTAGCAAAGCTGATATTAGTTGTAGGGCTTAGCTGGTCAGCCGTGGATCTCTTGCTCAACAAGTACGCTAGTGATCTCAAAATCAGAATGCGACTTCGGCTAGAGCTTGACAAAAGCTGACACTCGAGCTCGGCGGCAATAGCCCTTTCAATATGTTTGACGATGTGAAGCTCGAGACGGCTGTAGAATGCTGCATTATGGCTAAATTCAGGAACTCTGTTAGACCTGCGTGACTGCGAATCGGATATTTGTACAGAAGAGGATTTACGAACAATTTGCAAAGGCGCTGGTGAGCTTCCTACAGGCTTTTCACTCCCATGGTGGAAGCTTGATGGTAACGTCCTCGTTCCATGTACTAGACAAAGAGAGTAATGGAGTTAAAAGCCGGCCCAGGAACGGAGGATGGTGTCTTCATTGAGCCATTGACCCATGAGAGAGCAGTTGAGAAGGCAATGAAGCACATTGATGGCAGGTCTCGTAAGGTATTGCGCACGCTTAGTTGACTAACATGATCTAGATGCGAAGAAACATGGTGGCCAAGTCGGCCTTGGGAGCAAGCCGATGACTGAATTTGCTGGTTACTTTTTGCAACTAATCGTCAAAAAACCACGTCAGGAGAAATGATCACAACCCGCGAGGAGACATTTGCACCGGTTGTTGGACTATGCGGATTCAGCACTGAAGAAGAAGCTATTGGAATGGCTAATGACTGCGATGTCGGTCTCGGCAGCTTCATCATTACCGAAAGCATACCTCGGCCTTCTGGGTGCTTGCGAAAGTCCATTTGGTGGGGTCAAGGAGAGTTGATATGGGAGAGAAGGAGGCTGCCAGGGTATCGAGGAGTATTTGGCGGTCAAGTCGATGCTTATTAATGTTGCAAATGGCTGAGCTCCTTCTCGCCTGAAAAGTGGTCATGTAACATGCTCTACTTGTAACCACCACAAATTGATTTCATGTTCACAATTTCTCGAGATCTCAATTGTCAAGTCTCTGAAGCGTAGGATAATCACCCATGCCCATTCACATGGGTAGAGCATGAGTCTCTTATCGCAGCTAATAATATAGGGTATCTTAATCTCCCCCAAATGCCAATTAAGGTACACCACAAAGCTCGCCACTCCCGAGCCTTCATTATTCTGCTTACTTAGGCGTCCCCCACGGTGTGCCTCAACATAGCTTTCAAGGTCTCCTCACCCATGTGCTCTTTCTTGCTTGCTCCCCCAAATAAAGACCACCTACCATGTTTGTCAGCCTTGGCCTTTCGGGGATGTGTACTTGGGAGGCTCAGACTGGGCCTTGTTGTCGTGCTTGTGGTGCCGGACTGCTCTGCAACATGGGATTGGGAAGACCCTTCACCTGTAGTGTCGGACTCGGTTACTGAAGTCGAGATAGAAAGCGTCGGCTTTCGCGGTTTGGACAACGGGTTACTGTCAGAGGTCTGATCCTTCGTGACAGACAGGGTGGGGATTTTTTCTTCCATATCGGGAGACGGCGGTGGTGTGGGTAGTGATGCCGGAAATTGAATTTGGGCGAAGCGTTCGACCAGATCCTTTCCGCGTCCCGAGACGCTCGTTGCTGGTCCTGGGACTGGGAGAGCTGGTGCTTCCGGGAAAGGCAGTGCTTCCCATTCCTGGAGAAGACTACTCTCCCCCATCGTCCTCAGCAGGTCTTTCCGCAATTCTTCAAGCAAAACATATCGCCTACCAGTCACAGCTTCAAACCAATGCCGCTCTGCCGTGATTGCTTGGTCTAGTTCGACCAATCTGGAGGCCCTCTTGTTCGTTTCTTTCTCGAGTTGCGCCCAGTGACCATATTCCAAACCTCGAGCTTCCATCTCAGCAACGCGTTTCAGTGTAGCAGCTTCCTCAGTTTGGTTATTGATGAGACATTCCACCTCGTTCTTGTGCGATTTCGTAAGTGTCTCAAGCATTGCTTTCTCTCTGGCCTCCTTGTTCGGCTTTCCGCGCAGGTGGATCTGGACATGCATGAACATGGCATCTTCCTCCTCCTCATGCCGTGTTGTGACAGCACAGTTCTGGGTTTCGTGCTTCTGCGCGAGAAGTTTAGACCTTTTTTCGATATTGATCATCAATTTGTGTCTCTTGGCGTCGTAGTCTTTTCGTCTCCAAACAAGTCTCTCTTCAGAAGCTCTCTTGATACTTTGTTCAGCATCTTCATGCCTCGATATAAGCGCCATTTGCTGGACTTGCGTCAGCTCGTTCAGCATCTTCACCAAGGATGTGTTTCGCTCTTCGATGGAGGATCGAATAGTCTCGACTCTTTTCCGTTCGGCTTCTTCCTCTTCTCTTCTCCGCTGCTCCTCTTCTAGCCGCCTGAGCTCTTCTAGCCGCCTGAGTTCTTGCTCTTCGCGACGCCTCTCTTCCTCCCTTCTCCGTTCAGCTGCCCTTCTCTCTTGAGCTTCTCTTCGCTCTGCAGCTTCAACCTCCGCGATCGCCCTCGCAATCTCCTCTTCTTCTCTGCGAGCCTCGGCGTCTAATCCCCTTCTTCTTTCACGCAATTGCTCCTCTCTTCTTGCTTGGTCCACCTCGGTACATCCACATGTTTTCCATTTACTGCCGCAGGTATAGCAAAACTGGGCTTTGCAAGTACAAGTCATGTGCCGGCAGCCGGCGGTCTTTTCGACCAATGATCTGCAGTTGTAACACCGTCGCCATCCTTCTGTTTCAGCAAGGTCGAGCATAGCATTCAAGCCAAAGTCCTGTGGGCAGTTCGTGTCTTCTTCATGATCCAACCCACGACACATGCCGCAAATTTTTGTTCGGCAATGTGGGCACTTTTGAGAGGACATCCGGCTGTGGTGTATTTTTGACGGTGCGATCCATTTAGCACATTTAGGTTCGGGACAGTACCAACGTTTCTCGGGGGGTTGAGCCCATTCAGCTGCTTTTTGCTTGTAGTTGTCACGTTGTTCATCGTCAAGCGCGGACAGAACAGTCTTAAGGGGAATCTCGGTCAAGCAACATTTTGGTGGGAAGAGGGATTCGGTTTGCACGGCAGTAGTGATGAGAGTGGTGAAGCATGGCTTGCAATAGCTATGGGTGCAGCCCAGAAGTGTCATATCAGAAGTGGGTATATCATCGAGGCAGCTGGCACATTCCCTGGCAAGAAATCAGCTATTACTCACTTGCAAGCCCTGAATACCACCTACGCAGTTGCGACCATCTTCTTTTCCTCGAGGCTCCGCAAGCTCCTCTTCGAAGACATAAATTCAAGTTTCTCTATCTTAGCTCCCAGGCGATCCATTTTGAAAGCGAGAAAACTAGATTTCGGTTTGAGCTCGCGAGATTTCGGTCTTGGAATAATGGAAGGGCTCGGCAGAGGAGGTGGGTCCTTTTTGGGAGCTGTAGAACGTGTTTCGCTTGTGTCACTGCCTGTCGCGAATGAACATGTGCTTCCAAAAGACTCCCGATGTTGTTTCTGCGGTCCCACCGGCAACGATTTTGGATCAGGATCAGATTGTGATTCATGGTGCTCAACTTGCCGCTCGACCTGCGGCTCGACCTGTCGGGAGCTCGATGATTCAGGTTCATGCCTGTACAGTGATCTTTTCACAATCTGTCTAAGTTCGTAAGAAGTTTGTAGGTCATCAGGTAGATATTCGAGCTCCTTCGGATGAGGAAAGCGCTCCCACTCTGATGCTGAGCCAGTATCGGACTTCCTAGTTTCTGGCCAAGGCAGTAGCGATACACCAGTTTTTACAGCAGATTCAGGGGGAGGAGAGGGTTGTGGGTCTCTGTCCGAAGAGGACATGGAAATAAATGACCAGAAATCAGAAGCTGACTTCTGAACCAAGCGATAGCCGTCAAAAAAGGCGAGGTCTAGGATTGCACAAGTTGTGGTAATGATGAAAATGAGAAGTGTGATAGAAGGTTGGCAGGTTATATCTAGGCTGCAGACAAATGAACAGGATGTGCTTAGCCATCGATATGCTCCAATAAGCCACATGACCAGAGGGGACTTTTGTGTGTATGCCTTGTCTCCACAGGAAAGTAACGATTCAGTGGTGGGATACTATGTATGACACTATGCCTGTTTAGAGATTAGTGCGGGGGGCCGCAGCCACGAAACAAACCTGGTACTTGCGGCGCAGTCACTTCCGCAGTTACTTCGCCGACCCACACTGGCGCAGCGCTGTCATTCAAACAACTCAGCGGCAAAATGCGCCGCCAGACAGCATGTCGAGGGAATAAAAATGTGTCTGTTGAAGGAATTGTTGGGGGTCGGGGTGATTCACAGCCAGAGTGACAGAGTTTTGGGCTGGCTCAAAACGCGGTTTAGCGGAGAATAGGCTTTGCCCAAGGCGCCCTCCATTCCCTCTTAACTTTCCACGAAACAGTCAATTCTATGTGACTGAACCTTTGGCGCTTGTGAATTGTCATACCAGAACATTCTGGTAAAGGGCGAGAAGGATAATCGCATTTGTGGCAGCTAGTTACTTGCGTCTGTGTCATCAGCTCCAGCGGGTCACTCACGGAATGCGCCAATGCGAAATGAATAATGCGTGGACCATGGCGAGACAGTCTCCGAAACACTGTTTTCATTTGGACTTTTTGATACATCAATAGTCATAGAAGCCTTTTCCCGACTTTTTTCCAAGCCAGCCAGCATCCACGTACTGGCGTAGCAGCACACTAGGCCTGTATTTACTATCTCCGAGTCCCTGGTATAGCGTTTCCATTATTGCCAAACATGTGTCAAGTCCGATGAAGTCGGCCAACTGGAGTGGTCCCATAGGCACATTTGTTCCATTCTTCATGATGTTGTCAATATCCTCCTTTTGTCCAACACCTGTCTCAAGGCAGATGATTGCTTCGTTGATATATGGCATCAGAATCCGGTTTGCGAGGAACCCTGGTGAGTCTGCAGATACCGAAGGCACCTTGCCCATCTTCCTGACGAAGTCCAACGCAGCGTCGACCGTAGATTGGGAAGTCTGCAGGCCGGATATGATCTCCACGCCTTTCTGCACAGGAACCGGGTTCATGAAATGTGTACTTATCACTCTCGACGAAGCCGACGTGTCTGTGGCATCCTTCGTAGTCGCAGCCGCAATCTTTGTTATGCTTATAGACGATGTATTCGTAGCGAGGATGGCATGTTTTGGACAGACTTCGGCCAATTGAGCGAATATTTTCTCTTTCAGCGATGGTATCTCGGGGACGGCTTCGATGACGAAGTCAACATCGGAGAGGTCTTCCATTCGCGTCGTTGGCTGTAAGCGTTCTCGTGTCGCTTTCGCGATCTCTTCAGTGATTCTGGATTTTGCGACATCCTTTTCGAGAAGCTTGTCCGCGAACTTGAGTCCTTTGTCCAAGGAAGCTTGGGCATTGTCCACAAGGATGACGGGGATCTCTGCCTTTTGTGCGGCTACAAGGGCGATGCCTAGGCCCTGCAGGTTGTCAGCAAGGCTCCGCCGGGGGGGTATTGAGCTTCTCCGTACCATCTGGCCTGCGCCGACAACGCCCAGTTTCTTGACCTCGAAAGTCATAAAAGGGGTAGAGGAGAATTGACGGTTGATAGCAGCAAGTCTTGTCGACGCTGTTTTTCTTCTTGCTGTCGACATTACAGACCTTGATAATGGTCTCATTGTCGAAGTCATTGAGCAGGGTGTGATGGTGCTTGAATGCTTGAATTTGAAAGAGCGATTGACGCCTTAGGTATTGACCTTCCGACATCCTCGGCCATTCCCGGGGGGGGGGGGGTTGGCCAAGCCACATTTAAAAAGATCCGACGCGTCTCGCCCGTGCCTCGGAGCGCGTCTCGTTCGACACGTCTGACTCCCCGCGAAGCCAACAGCATGATTGTCGACCACAATGGCAGAGGCCGAGAATCCTTTTCAAACTGCTCAGACGGTTGATCCTGAAGTTCGAGCGTATGTCTACAGTCTGGTTACCGCTGTAAGCCCACCAGAAAGTGCCAATTACCACCGTTGACTAAAACTTTTCTAGCTTGGTGGAACCAGCACCGACGATGATGGCCGATATACGCTCGGTGACGATGCCCTCGCCTGTCTACGAGATCTGAAAAGATGGCTCAAGCTCTACGACGAGAAGACAAACCGACTCGATGTTGCACGATGTCTTGCAGAAGCAAAGCTAGTCAATGGCGATCTACTTCCAATCCTTGCCTCCTGGCCGGAGGGGGCATCCAACGACAAGCTCAAAGCAAGAGTCGCACTGGCATGTCTCGAACTACTCGTGCCATTGACTTGGCCGCTGGAGAATGGTGGAGAAATGACGGTGAACAACCACAGGCATACGCCGTACATTCAACAAGCGCAAATTCTGTACAAAGCTGGGATTCTGGGATACGATACCTGCAGTATTCTCCGGACAGTGGTGCGCATAGGCTTACCCGCTATCGCAATGAGAAGAGATGAGAGGACTGCTCGAGATGAAGGTATCATTAAGCTGATGCTCTATTTCTTCCGGAATATTTCTGTCATTGCACCGATACCAAACCTGCCTACCCAGGGGCTCGAGAACGAGGTCTCAAGGTCTGCGACAATTGAAGCCTTCCGACAACAAGATGTCTTCGCATTGCTTCTTACCATATGCTCCAACATGGGCGAGGACTTCGACAGTCAGGATGTCATCGTTTTGGAGATCTTGTTCAACCTAATCAAAGGAGTTGAGGTTGCGAAGCTTTGGATGACGGAGGATCAACGGAAGAGTCGAGAGACCGATGAGTTGAAGAACGTTATACGAGAAGAAACTGGCCTGCATCGTGATGTTAAGAAGTCAGCTCCCTCAAGACATGGGCGATTTGGAACAATGATCTGGGTCAAGCGTGAAGATGATAAAGTCTCTACTGTCTCCGGGCAAGACAACCTTAGAGATGGGCGTACCACGTTCCTCAACATGGACAAGTCCAAGAAATGGAACAAGCCACAGCAAAAGAGAAAAGACGTTCAACACACCATTCAAGACTTCGACAAAACCGTTCGTCTCACTGCCTCTGCAAGTGAGCTACTAAGAAATTTCGCCGAGGAATTCTTGGACTCTGGGTTTAACCCTCTCATTACACATTTACGGAAGGCGATCGAACGAGAAGCGGAACGAGTACTGGACATTAATTACCGCCAATTTTTCTATGTTGTAGCTTGGTTCTTGCAAGCTGAGCGCGCCCGCCGTGAGAGACAGAAGAGAGACCACCAGAGAGCGAAAATCCAGGCCGACTTTGAGGCAGAGAGCTTTGGCCTTGTGGCGGGCGTCCTCAACCAGGAAACATTCATCACTTTGAACAGGTATATGCAGCAGAGTTTTGACAACAAGGAATGGCAAGATCTGAATGCGAGTATGAGATGCTTCACTCAGATCCTCCTAACTGTCCAAGAAATGTCACAATCACCATTAGAGGAGGACCAAGAGATTGCAGACAACATACAGAACCGCATCTTTTACGAGGAAACGACGCATGACAGAATTGTCAGCATCTTAAGGGGATACAAAGATCAAGGCTTTGGATATCTGGACGCTTGCACGGAACTGTCCCATGTTTTCTTGCGAATGCTGGAGCGGTACTCCAAAGAGAATGCCGACCTTCAGATACGTTCAAGGCGTAGAGCTCGTCGAAAGAAGAAGGAAGAAAAGAAGGCAGCTGCAGAAGGAGCTGAAGAAGAGGACGAAGATGAACGCTCGGAGGATGAAGACATTGCAGATGTTGCACAAGTCTCCCGAGAACGTAAATTCGATTTCGCCCGCTTCTCCGCCAAGTTCACCTCACAAAGCTCAGTCGACACGTTCGTCGCACTCACGAGATTCTACCGAGAGCTGTCACTTGAACAACTGAAAAGAGCACACCGGTTCTTCTATCGCGTCGCTTTCAAGCAGGAGCTTGCTGTACTCATGTACCGAGTTGATATCATTGCGCTCTTCTACAAGATGATCAAAGGCCCTGAAGGGCTTGATATTTCGCATGCCATGTACAAGGACTGGAGCGAGTTGGTTCGGCAGTTTCTGAAAAGGTTATTCAAGAAGCTCGATGAGCGCCCTGAGCTTATTGTAGAACTGCTATTTAGCAAGATCAACGCCACATTGTATTATCTGGAGTATGGCAGGGAGAAGCAGACGGCCATGTCAACACGAGCACCTGCAGAGCTTGAGGTCAAACCTGCACCAGGAAGAGGCATTGAGGATAAGATTGGGATAGTGATAGCATCACTGCAGCAAGATGAAAAGTCGGAATTGGTCCAGTGGGTCAAGTTGGTATTAAGAAAGGCAGTGGAAGAGCGGCAAGGTTGGGAAGGAGAGGCTTTGGCTCGATCTGAAGAACTTACTCAAGGAGGACCCAACCCGCCCGAGCCCCCCAAACCACCCTCCATTGGTAAGCAGAACATCTCTGAAGGCCCATACAGTACTAACCCACTATGTAGTTGTACGCCCCACCAGCGACCACATTGCGATTGCCATGGTCAAGAATGCCAGGCTGAGACTCCTCATGAGGCTCTTTGGCTTTGAACAACTTGATGTCGAGGATACCATAGACACAAGCTGGATTGTGCCATCTGCTTTGACGAGTGGCAAACTCGGGGAGACCCTGTCGATAGTCGAGAAGTTCGAGCAAGCCCCATGGGTAAGCGAGGATCCGAACGACTCGCCGGAAGATCTCCTGCGCCGCGTGAGACACACGGCAAAAGATGAAGACGAAGACGTACGCCGAGACGCGTTTATCGATGACTCAGAAGGCGATGATGTTCTCGAGGAGTTTATGTTCCCAGATAATATCCGATCAAAATCATCAGCCACTAACGCCCTGGAACAGCTCAAGGAAGCACGGCGAAAGCGAAAGAACAAGTCTGAGCGCGAGCCACTTGACGAGGATGTAGCCGAAGCCCGCCGCAAAGCCAAACAAGCCGCAGCTTTGGAGCGGCGGCGCAAGATCAAGAGCGAGCTCTACATCCACGACAGCGATGAAGATATGGATGAGGAGGAGAGCAGAGCATTCTTCGCAAGAGAAGAGGAAAACAGGAAGCGACAGGCAGAGAGAGTCAGACGCGCAATGATGCTCGGCATCTCAGACAGCGAAGTAAAGGGCAAGAAGAGGAAATCGACAGGCAGCTCAGACGCACCGGAAAAGCGTAGAAAGCAGGACGATACCGACGACGACGAGCCGTTGAGCGACGAAGAAGTCGACTCTGTCGAGGGAGACTCAGTCTTGTCACAGCAGAATGTTGTTGATACTTCAGACGAGGTGATGGAAGATACACCGCTTTCGTCACAGAGTCATCAAGCAGATGACCATTCGGCGACCCTTAAGGAAAAAGCTTTGAAGGAGCTACGGCAGCCGCCTGCAGAGACGAAGCCGGCTTCCAAGGTCAACTCAGGGAGTGCTGATGGGGAAGAGGACGACGAAATGCTAGTGGCGTCGAATCGAAGAGCACGCTATCGAGCGGGCTTTATCGTTGATAGTGATGATGAATGAAGACGGAAGTTTTCTTGCTTCATCTGTTCCGAATTCTAAAAATGCATCTGCACCTCGTGAATTCGTCATCTTGTATCTTGATCCCTCTGTCTGGATAATCGCCATTTTCCCGACTTTTTCATAGTGTCCTCATGGATCGCGCATAACATCTATCCCGGTCGTGTACAGGGTCAACTTTCGGGACCGGTTATCTCGTCATTGTCTCTCGCTTCCTCCCATCTCCCTTGTCAAGGGCTCTATTTCCGGACAACCCTCTCCTCCCACTGCACACCCACCCATTCCTCTCGATACACCACCTTTCCCACCTCACCACAATCCTCTGCGCACACGCCCAGAATGATCGTCCCCCACTCCATTCCCTCCTCCAGATCCACATTGTCCTCCTCAAGCGCACTGATCAACCCAGGTACTAGCTGCAGCTCAAACACCCGCTTCGCGCCACAGCTCTCACACCGCGGCATGCCCTGCGAAGGAGTAGTCTGTGCCTTCGTCTTGCCAGGCACGACGCCGAAGCGCGCAGCGACATCGTCAGAGCCAGAATAGAGGAGCGGCGTGCCGTTAAATTCGTAGCGAAGGACTTGTGAAGGGTTTTGAGCGAGGCGGTCGGAGAAGCGGAGGAACGTTGCGTCGAGGGAGGATTCGAAGGTATCTTTTTCGGCGTTGGCAGTGGAGTTTGGGGCTGTGTCGTCGATGTCGTATTGTGTTCTGGAGGTCAAGGGTGCAGCGGATGATTGGGTGGGTTGTTCTGGGACGAGGGTCTCGTAGTCGGCGTCGAGGTAGAAATGGGGGTGTGGGGGAGGAAGGGATGAGGTTGGTGGCCAAGGTTCAGTCGTTAGTGGAGGCAATGCCGGTGGCTGTGGGCTGGAGGGATCGGAGATCTTGAGTTTGGAGGCGAATGTCTGAGACGGTGGTTCTGGCGCATCAACTGGTGCTTGCGGCACTTTAGCGGCTAGGGTCGATGTTGGCGGAAGGGTTGCAAATGGGTTTGTAGAGTTGTTGAACGAGTTGGTGGTATTCTGCAATGAGAATGGATTCGCCTGGGTGGACGAGGGTGTAGTAGATGTTCTACCAAATAGCGCTGCCCCTAGATCTTCTGTGGGAGTTTTCTCTTGCGCAACGTCTGACCCAGCCCTGTCATCCTTTGCTCTGGTGGGGTTTTGTCGCGTAGATCTGTATTTCTTGACTTCTCTCAGAGCCCTGATACTGCCAGGCTTTCGGCTACAAGCTTTCCTCCTGCAGCTGAATATGTGGAGCCTGCGCTCATCGTCGGGAAAATGGGACGGTAGATCGCCATTCAGTTGCAACAGCAGAGACATGAAGCCATTGCAAGCTTTGCATTTGGCTAGGTTGCCTGACGGTGAAGTTGGAGGCTCTAGCCATGTCTGTGAGCATTTTGGTCAGCACAGATTCGGAAGCAGTAAAAGAATGTGATCCTCGCACAGGAATGCCTCCAAGGTGGCTGATTGTATCGTCAGTCGCCTCTTTGGAGGCGTAACCTAGCAGCACACTCGTTTCTGCGTAATCGGTCTGGTCATCAAGCGACGAGTCGCTGTTATAAGAAGTCATATTGGGTAATATATCGATCGCAAGCTTGATCAATGCTATAATGCAGGCCCTGGGTCAGCTACTACCTACCATTCTTTGATTCCCTGTACGATATCCCGAACATTTTTAAGGTTTGCTATGTTAAGCTTTGATCCGCCTGCAGCCCTTGTCGTCATGCCACTTCACAAGGCTCTCGTTGGCTCAGCCCCATCCAAGCTGTCCATCGCTATCTTTCAGCCTTTGTTGTCAACCGGAACAGGTCTCTTTTGGGCTGTTGCCTGGTATAAACTCGAGGTTCGAGTATACAGGCGTTTTAGAGGTGGCGTTTCGCTTTGGGTTTCCTCGTGACCGGAGGTGCACCTAAATTCTTGCCCGTATCCATCTATCACCCCAACCGCCTTACACTTACCCATAACCTGCTTTTCCCATCGATATCTCGACGAGCAGACAGACAAATCCATGCTCACCAATATGCACGATTCTACTCAGCATGCTGTCATCTACGACTTGATGTTCAAATGTCCTAATGAGATCATTGTCCAGATTCTTGCCGAGCTCGACTACAAGGATCTACTGGCAGTGCGGCGCAGCAACCACGCATTTCACAACCTTGTCCACACACACGAGCCTGCGCTGGCACAAAAACATCTCGAATCGCTGCCATATAAGGATCTACTTGGAGATCTGCTTCTTTTCGCATCAAATGACTTGTCCCAGATTGTTGAGCTCTCCATTCGCAGGAGTGTCGCATCGATGCTTGCCTGTATGATGGGTGAGAGGATTGCCAGCAAGCTCAATTTCCGGCACACACCTTTCAGTGATGACGAGCTGAAAACATGGAAGGCTAAGAAAGCTAAAAGGCTTAGCTCGACATTTGAGCCTGCCATGTTTGTCCTTTACGAGTTTTTTATCCAACTCCGAAAGAGCATCTTTGATGTGGCCGAGAAGTTTAAATTTCTGTCCGATGAAGACTACCTCGCCCTCGGTCGAGTGTTCGAGCTTGATCAACAGTATATGATCGAGCAAGTCAACCCCGACGCACTTGTTGATATTACGGAAGCTTGGAGGGCTCTTACAGGGCTGTGCTCAGCGAAAGGGCTGGTCATGTATCACCACGGCCGGCTCGCCTCGGCTGAAACGATCCGGTCTCATCTTGCCTTTGGTGACTTTTATACCTTTGCCAATGCAATTTGCAAGGCCGATTATACTTCGGGGACTCCGAAATTGAATGCGCTGATATCAGAGATATGGGATCGAGATTCGGGGGCAAACCCAGAGCCTAAGAGCTTCAGAGAGCCACAAAATACAATTCACCACCTCCATTCTACGCCAAAAATGCCCAAGATCAAACTCACGATTTTTAGGAACAGGGAGACGCAAATCAAGCTGATTGAAGCACAGTCATTTTGGGAGAAGCCAGCTCTAGCAGTCATGCAACGCCGGGGTCTGGTTGGTAAGATAGACCCTCACATTCCCACGATCGAGACATGGTTGCGAGACGTGATCAGTGAGAAAGGAGATCCTTGGTTTGAGTTTGGGCGATGGAGTCGACCTGACGAGACCGTCACTTAACCATAGACGGCGAGACGACTGACAAAGTGGCCGGGCATAATCCTCATTTACTAAGTCGCCGAGAATCCCGTCCACGACCATGACAGATCAGGCTTTCAGTCTTTACCAAGCAAGTTAGCTTATCACTCAGGGGAGGATGTCCTCCATGCTACTGTGCATCTTCGGCGATCGAACATGAGAACCTTGTGGCATATTCCGCCTCGGCAAAGCTCAGAGCATATTCTTTGTGAAGCAAAACAGGAAAATGGTGTGTTGATCGAAAGACTTGAAAGTGGCATATCTGCCGATTAATTGATATCAAGCATGGGAGAAACTATTACAACATGGTTCGTCTGCACTTCGCAAGTCCAGTATGTCAAGCATTCTCACTCAGTGTCCATATATTCTTTCTCGCTCTCGCTCTCGCTCTTCCACGGATTATTTCTTCGAAGCTGATTTGTCGCCCTCCGTCTCTCCAGAAATGACCCTTGCTTCAGTGTTCCAGTACTCCTGGTGAGGCTTCTCCTTAAGCCAGCGCTGGGTCTGAGCAGATTTGTCCGCTTTGTTCGAAGCAGCCAGGGCCGTGCCATCCCTGGGATGTGCTTGGGTTGAGGGTATCTTTGTCGATGTCGCCGGATAGTCGGGTTGGCTTTTGTCCTTTGATCGTTGATCCATCTTGTGTTTCTTTCCGGTAGAAATCCTGTTCGTATCATTTAGTTCGCTGCCCTCTACGTATGCAAGAGTTTGTTTCGGTACCTTACCTAGAAGTGATGTGAAGTCAGCCCTCTTGAAGTTTTGATAGTCAAGATTTTATCTGTGGCTCACACTCCGAGTCTCTGTTGTCACCAACTTGATGAAGGATAGCAGTCGAAAAGGAGAGGCGTGGAGAAGGAACTGAGTAACGGAGCAAATAGAAGGCGGTAGAGGGGAAGCAATCTTATACAAAGGATGTCAGAAATACTCCGAGATTGCTTGCTGAGCCCGGTGCTGAACCCGATGCAGAACCTGATTTAGAATCCGTCGGGGACTGAAGGTTCTCTGGAATCCTGCACTAAGCAGCATTGGAGGCTAACTGACTCGACAGAATTCTGTGGCTTTGCACTTCGAGCTTCGCAGTCAATCCCCGAATACTTTGGACCGAAGTGTGGGTTCTTAATTCCTTCAGATATGCCCGGGAGCTGAGCCTGAGAGTTAGCAAGCGCCCGTTAAAATCATGATCTATGATCATGAACGCCCCATCAACCATCACTAAGGAGTGTCTAGGTGACCATTGAAGAGCGTCTATCCACTGCTACCATGAAATTTTGTAGGTAGCACAACCGAGGCCGCAACTGAACAAGGTGGGTTGAAAGAGGCGGGCTAGACGAGCCAGGTTGAACGGGCCGGGTTGAACGGGCCGGGTTGAATGAGCAGATTGGGCGAGTCGCATTGAACGAGTCGCGTTGAGCGAAGAGGTTTGAACGAGCCGAAACTCGAACGCATTGCACATCCAATGCCGCTGAGCTTGCAACACAATACAACAAACCCAAAGCCACATAAAACAATTTCCACCGTGCAACGAAAGGTACTTTGTCCTTTACAAGATTCATCTTACAACGGGGAGTATCCTGGCCCTGATAATTGACGGCCATGATAACAAATCCGTATATGGTCCTGGCTAAAGAGATGGGACCGACCGATGCCACCTGCCAGGTATTACACTGTCCAACACGTCCCGATTGCAAGCGTGCATTAGGTTGGAACCTGAAAAACCTTAATGCAGCAAATCACTCAACGGGTTTCCTTCATTGACGCATCTGATCAATACCTGAATCAGCTAGTAGGTGGCGTCTAGAAAGTTGACGCTTGCAATCGGGCGAATTGGATAGTGTACACCCCCATTGTCAGGTCCGATTACAAGCGCCCATTAGCAATGGTCCGGTAAACGGTTGCTACAGCCAACAGCAACTCCGGGAATTACCAATCTCTATCCACTGGCAATATCCAAAGCAGCCAAAAATTGGGTATTTCGAAATTCATGCTCGCAATCGGCGGGTGTACACTATCCACCACGTCTGATTACAAGCGTACATTAGCTAGGGACTGGTGAAACCTTAGTACACCAAATCGTTCAACGGCGTTTTGCTCACTGACTCATCCGGTCAGTACCTGAGTCATGTATCATGCGGCATTCGGAAAGCTAGGCCCTGCAACTAGACGAGTTGGACGGAGTACAGCACCTACATGATCTGGTTACGTTAGACCAAACAGCCGGGCTGGGTTGGCAAGCTAGGATGGGCGCCCTTACACGGTACGCCTCAGATCATGGATTGATTCGATACGACAAGGGAGGGGACCTTGACGTCCGCCATGCAACTATTGGCTGACGCATGCTCGTCAGCTCAACCAATCAGAGTAGGAGAACTACGTGATGAATCCTGAGTTATTGGCTCGCTCGAGTCGTACAAATCGCCGAAAATCTCCGCGACGGACATCACGTCGGAGCGATCATCCCCATTGTCACTATTAAGGAAATCAAAACTCTGCTAAATTCCTGATGAGAGAGATTGGCGTTAAGATTACTATCAGCCCAACAACCTGCATTGTGGCGTCTTGACTGTCATATTGTGGACTGGCTTCACTAGGCATCGTCTATTTGAATTAAGTTCATGCCGCAGGTAAAGCCGACGGCGTTGGTGCTCCAGAACATTCCACCAGACGTGCAAGCGCGGGCGAAGGACGGGTTGACGTTGTGGGGTGGTGGCTGTCGTGATTATGGCCGGCATTCCGGCCTTTCTAGCTCTTTGGGGGGTTCCAGTTGAGGAGGGCTCTTCAGACGCTGCCCCTGAAGGCGCCTTGTTGGATAGGTGGGTCATGTGGTGAAAAGGCAGTCTTCTGGTGGCGATCTGTTGCAATTTTAGTTTCTGCCAATATTTCGCAAGCCGACAATGACAAAAGTGAGATCGGAGCGCTGGAAAAGAATCTTGGGAGCCGGGATGGGGGCGGGGTCCTGTGGATCTCTAAATAGTTCGGCTAAACAGCCAGCCCCAGGAAATTTTGCAGGAGCTATGGCACTTTGGCGCAGCGAAAATCAGGGCGGACGGCCTCTTCGTACTCGTCATGTTCCCGCCAATCCTTAGCTGGAATCAGGATATCTCCCAGTACTCCCGGTGGAAGGCTAGTGGTGCTCGCATTCCAAAAGCAGTGGCAGTTGAAACGAAATGCTTCAGCAGCCCTTGCACTTTGCGCCCAAATTCTATGGGCCTGACTCACGCGACGTACTATTTTTCCGTGAGGAAGGAAGCAAACATTTGACACAGAAAACCATGACTGACAGAACTGCAAAGCTGCCCGAATTACATCCACCTATTTCGGCCTTCCTTCCTCGTCCCAAGATTCACTTACCCTTGTTCATGCTCGAGCGCAGTTCTAAGGGCTACTCTGGTTCACCCTCTTCGCATTTCCTACATTTCTTTCGTTCTGGTTTTGGTCTCTTACGTCTGGCGGTACCACCGTTACTACGTCCAACAAGCATCCTAGCCGCAGGATTTGCATAACCTCATTCTCCTTGTTACTCTGTAGGGCTCGAAAGTCAAACGGAACCATTCGGGGGCACCATAACACACTGCCGCATGCCATCCAATACAAGTGGTATGCCGACCAGTATGGCAAGACATAGGGGCAGTGGTCGTTCACGCCTATATTAGTCCTTTTTTCCAGTCTTGCAATCCTCAAGCCTCGCTCTTAAGTCGAACAATTGAAGTGAGATGCACGCCTTGTACACGCCATGAGGTACACGATCCGAAATAGGCGCAGGCGTGCTCGTTGTCGCGAGAGTGTTGCCACAGTAGCACTCCGAACCGTATTCCACGTCCGCCTTGCTGTAGCCCCTTGTCTGGCAGCTGGAAACGCAGCTCTCGACTATCATGCTCGTCGAGGAGGCTGTTGTGAAGTTCGACAGACCACGCGCGGCCTGGCTGTCGGTGAAGCAGCCGGAGAGATTGTATGTACCCACACCCTGCACGTGTAGTGTTACACACTGAGGCGTGAGGAGCCGCCGCAGGTCTCGGTCGAGCTGTCGGCACAGGCCATCGTGCAGCCGGTATATCTGATGGTGGAGTAGGAGCCCAACAGCAGGCCGCAGTAGCATTGTGTGCTATGCTTGAGACCGACGAGCAGGTAGTTCTTGCCTAGACAATAGCCCTGACATGCCTCAACAGTCATACTGCTGCTGCTGCTGCTTGTGGAGGCGCTGCTGAGGGCTCGCCAGGCGGACGTGTCATTGGCGCAGCCAACATAGGACCAAGGACTCGCAGATGAAGTTGATGCGACAGTGCTCGAGCTGGAGGAGGCCGTAGAAGAGCTAGTCGTGGAAGTGGTAATTGTGGTGTTGGTGTAAGAGGTTGTTAGAGAGGTGGGAGTGGTAGACGTAGTGGTGGTGTATTGGTAGTAGGAGTAGAGGCGGTAGCCGTGGTGTTGGTATAGGAGGCTGTTAAAGAGGTGGGAGTGGTAGCGGTAGTTACAGTGGCGTTAGTGGCGGTACTGGTAAGAATGGAAGAGGCAGTAGTGGTTGTTGCAGTGATGGTCGTGTTAGTGGTGTTATTGAGAACGTACAAGGTCAGGCGACTGCCAGCGCCGCAGAGCTCTGATGAGTTTCCGGAGCAAATCTTATTGCATTGTGAGTCAGGTTCTTGGACCGGATTGTTCCGAAGTGTGTTTCCGCAGTAGCATTGCGTTGGATACTCTGTTCAAAAGTAAAAGGCATCCCTTGCAAGATGTAGCGTAATTCTCAAGCGAGTTGATACTGACGGCACCAATATTTCCCACGTCCAAAGTTCTTGCTCCACTATTGCCCGAGAAACACCCAGCATATGCGTAGGCGCCTACGTAAGGGGCGCAGATGGTGGTACATATCCTCCAATGTAGCTACCGTTGCTAGGGTTGTGCTCTTTGGAATCATGGTAGATTCAATATTGATGGAATTACCCCACGCTGGACTTTAAGTCCTGAAGTTGTATCTAGCCCAATTCAAGTCGTGTCATAAACTGGGATATCTCACAATATCCAGTTGTTGCTGTCTCTCGCTTTCTTCATGGCATACTGGTCTGATTGTCAGAACGTGTATCATGTCCCAATAAACTTGCTTCTGCTCGAGGGTAATTTCTGCCGTCACCTTGCCCATATTGACTGTTATCTTCCGCTCGTTAGTCCGCACACCTTGCTGCGGCAGCCCCGAAGCATCCTTGAAGAGCTTTTCAGCATAGTTATCTCCAACAACTGTTATGCCAAGCTTTCGGAAACGCCAGACTTCTTCCCGGGGATGGGCACATATTATGGCTGGGAGGATAAGTGAATTCGAGACGAGAAGATAGAAAGAAGACTCCGGCTCCTTCTCATCCACAATCTTGAGCAACGCTTCCTGGAACTCTTCGCGGATCCCAGAATGTAGCATAAGAGATTGCTTGCCATTATTCCATTCACACCTGTGTACTAAGATATCCTGAACATGGAACCCTACACTTTGGATGAGGACAAGCTTGATGGCAGCAGCGTATGCCGAGGGAAATCGCTGTTCAAAATACACAGGCTCTTCAGATAAGCAGATCTCCTTAGGCTCTGCGAGAACTGCCAATTGAGCTGGAACTTTGACAGTTTCACATCCTTCATGAGAACTGATACGGTTGTAGATACCCAACGAAGAGTTTCCGGAAAGAAGCATACCTAGATACACATACGCATCCAATTCTGTCGAGGGTCTGAACGGTAAAAGAGCTATCGCGAAATCGTACCTTATTCGCACACCCGTGTGGTTCGAGGGTTCAGCTATGAACCAATTTTTGTCAGTAATGACCTTTGCTCGAATCTGGATTCCACGGTTCGTCACCACCCAAGGTCTCGCGTCGTTGCCCACGTTAAGTCGCTCGAAGTCCGGGCGCCGGAAGAAGCGGCTCGGAGAGTCTGCAAGTATAGGTCGGAGAGTGCGAAGGCTCGGAAATATTTTTGACATGTTCGGGCCAGGGTCAATGGGATGTTCGGAATGTAGTCCCCATGTTAAAAGCGAATGAGAAGAAGTAAGTTTGACTAGCTCGTGTTGCAATCTCCTGAAGGCTCTGTTGCCCTCTCCATACAGCAACGGCATGTGTACACCAAGGATTCCCATCAAACAATATGCAATGTCTTCGGATCTAATGGTCTTTCTCTTAGCAGCCCAAAACATGCGCGTGGCATATAATTCACGGAATATCTTTGAAGAGTCGAGAAGGACAGCGTTATCGATCCCGGTAATATCAGATATGGTATTGCAATAGGACTTCTTATCTCCAATGCTACGCCAATTGGAGTCGAAGAAGACGACCGAGCTTGGGGCTAGGAGTTCTTGAAGTGTCCAGCCTCTGGTAAACCATCTACTGTCCTTTAGAAGGCCTTCTGGGTCATTGTCTGGCGCCAAGTTCACGTCTGATAGGTACGCATAACAAATCTTGGCCTTGCTGTACCATCGAAACATAGAATTGATGGCTTCTGAGAGCTCCGCGCTACTCGACTTGTCAATGCAACAAGTGTCGACCCAAGCATGATCAATGCCAGTTGATTTCGCCTCATTACACACGAAAGCTATCTTTTTGAATCCGGCTTTCTTGCGGGAGATGGTAAGGTCTTGAAAATCGGCAAAGGAAACCTCGTCCTCGGTGGAAATCCAAGTGTGGGATAAGATGGCATACGGTGGTTCCGTCTCGCCCTCAAAATACTTCAGTTTCAAGGTGTGGACGTTGATAAGGCGCATGGTGTTACGCCTACGCGGATCGTACGGGTGTCAGCGGAATAGAAGGGCTGGACTGGCAATAGACTACTCCACGGATTGGGCATGCGTCTCGCGTGCATCTGGCGTGCTAGGCATGTGCGTAATGATAGCTTCAGCTCTACAGAGAGGAATGTATCATCTCTCGTCCAGCGAGGTCTTATCGGTGGGTTCTTGGCAAGCTTGGCATGATAACGAGCGAGCAAGCAGCTATAACGGTACAATATAGGGTAGAATAGGGTAGATATGCTCTATGGCAGCTAATCGCAGGCGTCTCGTACATAGACTTCAAGCTGAAGATCCTCTAGATCTCTCAGCATTAGAGAGACAGGCATACTCTTGGAGTAATAGGCTTGGCAAGGCTTGGTTAGTCAGCGCGAAGGGTGTCGTCGCTGCAGGGCATAGCATGGCGGCATGGCGAAGGCTTTTTGCTGATGTGGCGCTTCGCAGGAACAAATGGAATGTAGACGATGACGATCACACTCCTTGCCTGGCGCAACAGCATTTAAGACGATGGGGCAGCCTTTGATCTCGCCATGTTCCTTACGCCAATATGCACCTGCTGGTAAGGTTGCTAACAAGCGAATGTGTGTCAAATTTCCCAATTGCCTCCTCTGATCCAGAAGCCTGGCCCCTACCCAAAGCCTTCTCGGGTTCTTGCCCCTATAAAACGAACACGAGTTGCTTTCTGGTGCCAGGCACTAATTGTAATTTTGCGACTTCCCGTGAGCAGCATGCATTACAGCTCGAGCCTCGAATGAACAGTCTAGCCTTGTTACGCATCGACAGAGAAGCAACCAGGCAGCGCGCAAGGTCCGTGTTTGCATGCTTGTTCCAAGCAAGACATGCAATCCCCTCTTGATACCGTAACTGACTGAGGACTTGATCGCTGACATACCAACCTCGCTCGACGACGGCGAATGGGATTGCAAAGTCCTTGCTGGATATATCACATTTGGAGGATATTGAAGTGGAACAAGGAGCCAATCCAGAAGCTAGAAGGACATTGTGCGTCAAGGTCCCCGGCTGGATGCGAAAGTTTGACGTCTTGTCGCCGTTGGCATCCGTGACTTTGTAATAAAAGGTCAGTCCGTCACCGCCGTAGCGCTCTGCTACCAGTGGGATATAATCGAGCTTTTGATGCTGTTGAGATTTCCTAGGTTCCATATGAGACATCGCCGACGTTATTTCCTCTTCGCTAGAAACGTATCGAGCGAACAAGTTGACTTCTTCCGCATTCGTGGCATCAAAGGGGGTATTGGCGCCGTCGTAGATACGATCAAAGCGCCGGGAGCTGTGGCTGATATGGCCGGCTATCACGTGGACCCTTCCCAAATGTTCTGGTTTGCAGGATGGCTCTCGTAGAGCGTCCAAGTAGCAGCATACGCCTGAGTTTGTGGATGCTGTGAGATTGAAATCATTGTCAATTTCATCGTCCGGCGGGCGGCTCCCGACCAGCAGCATCTGAACATCTGTGATGAAACTCGAGACGTCGAACTCGTGACTTTTCTTCGTTTGGAAGACATTGAGTCCACAGACAGATGACTGGAAGTCCAGTCCTGCGAGGCATAGCTCCCAGATCCCCCAACTTTGGTCGTAACAGTGTTCTAGGCCACGAATTGCCGGATCGATACCTTTTTGGCCATCTTGCACTACGCATGACATGAGCAAAGCCATCTGTCGAGTTGCAAGGCCCAGTGCAACGAGACACGGTTCCTTGTTCGCTTCTGAACCGATGTTCTTGCGGGCACCGTACTTGTGCTTGCATAGAGAGCAAGTGCAGACGGCTTTGATACAGTTGATACTCTGTTCGATGTGGTTTGATGCGATCGTGAAGGAAACTCCCAATTCCTCCCGCATGAGGTCTGGTACATCGGCCAGCTGAGCAATTTCCGGAAATGTTCTGGTCACGGTTTCAATGAATCCAAGCCCGCAGCTGGTTTCCGAGAAGGCGACATATGCAGTACGCGAGAAGTTGCCAACCTCATTTTCGCATCGAGCGAGAGCAGTATAGACGCGCGCAACGCCGCCCAGATACGATGCCAAATGTCGCTTCAGGAGGCACAAATCCTTGAAAAGGGTGCCGAAAACTCGAGTGAGGCATTTGTCCCAAGGCGTACGAAATGTGAGCTGGAGAATTCTAGTGTCTCCAGTTTCGACGAGTAATTCACGGTGATCATGTGGACGAAGGATGTAGGTGGTCTCAGCGAGGACTACCTTCCCGTTATCCGAAGGGCTAGTGTATCGAACGAGAACTTGAACGTCATCCTCGCAGCGCACATTGTTGATGAACATTAATTTGCCATTGCCGTCCTCGACGTACACGCGGAGATCAAATAGCCACGTGGCCAGTGAGGCGAGGAAGATACTTTCGGCACCACCAATTATGGTTATTCGTTCCACATCCCCTCTCGAGATCTTGAAAAGTCCCTGGAGAGCCCGCGCGACGTCGCTCGGGTCCGCTGCCGAGATATCGGTTTTAAGCCGACCGCCCTGCCTTAACCTGTCAAGATCTGCAAGCACGATATCGATGGTCTTGGAGAAGGAAGTATCGAGTAAAACTCCAGAGCATGCCTTGGCCAGCTGAACAAATTGGCTGTGTGAGGGCTGGTATTGATCGGGGAAACTCTCCATGAGCCAAAGCTCTGCCAGGATTCTCGCAACGAGAGCTTCGTTATGGGCGTTGGTGAGACAGCTGATGAGCCCGACGATATTGACACCCTCCTGGGTCTCGGCAAGGGTGTGTACCATTGCTTGGATACCAAATCCATACTGTATGATATTTCCGTAACCCCAACGAGAGGTCAACCGCCCCAGAGCCTCGTCGATCCTACGTATCCCAATCTGCCCCAGCCGAAATCTAGCTCCCAAGGCGAGGGAACAACCGTAAGTAATAGGCTGGACATTGTTTCCTGCTAAGCGCTGGCAGACATTTAACGTCGCTGAGAAGATAGTGTTTCCAAATGCTACCCAATCGACCTCGCCATGCTGGTTGAAGCCGACCGCCTGCGACCTTTCCTGTCCATTCCCAATCTGAAGCTGTCGCCGCGTCGGAGGCATCGTGAGAGAGTTTCTTACATATCCGACGGGCGAAACGAAATTCGATGATCGAAAGCGTAACAGGCTGGGTATTTAGAATGCCATCTCGCACGAAAGTTAGGCGAGAAAGGATTAGGTGAGAGAACCTCAGGCGGGGGATTGCTAGAACAGCGGATTACTGCTGTGTAGGGTCCGAGGGTATGGCGGCCGATAGGTGGGAAAAGTGCCCGTGTGCGGAGTGCGGAGTGCGGGAGGCTGCGGCGCGCCCATCCCAGGGAATACTTGAATTCCTGGGGCAAACGCCCACCCTAGGCAACCGCCCAACCAAAAAAACAAACATCAATAACTCCACCAAAAATTGGTTAATTCCTATGCTAATTACATCAATCTTATCGTAAAGAATCAGCGTCGCTCGGTCCTAGTTGAGTTAAAGTTAACAACATTTTGGGCACTTCGGCACCTCAGCATGTGAGACATGATCAAGGCACGACATGGGGCAGGACCAGGTAAGCAAAGAGATAGTAGAGGCATATCGATAACGACAGATACGGGGGACTACCTGCACATGGTTGAGGGCACTCTTTTGACTTCCCTTCTTGTGATGGAACAGGTCTTCTAGCTGGGGGATAATGTCAGCCGGAGATATGGCTGCGGAGGCCGATAGGGACCTTTTATCTCTTAGCGCAAAAACTCGTCTTCACAAACTCAGATCTCGACAAAATCGCATGAGATTTCCCTCGTCGTGGGATTAAGTTGGCTCGAATAGCGAGCCGGCCATTAGTTGCGGATGTGTGATACTAAACGTCAGCATTCACAAGCCAATAAGAAACATCACAAATAGGCGCCCTCAGTTTCCTGTGGTGCTCATTCAGGGTCAAAAGCATCACCTTCATTCATTGAGATTTTTCTGTTCTCATCATAGTCGGTCTCTGGTGCTGAGGGGGCCAGATTCAGCTTCAAAGGGTACCTGTGCCAAGCCTAGAGGCCTGTTCGGACTCTAGTTTGAGTGTATATAAAGGTGAAGCCTATTTTTGATCCCGTGGCGGCAAATCTGGATCCTTGAATTCAAAATTCATTCCAATTTTTTTGGTAGTCATTGATGCAACTTTCTCCTTCAGACGGTCTGAATTTGGGAGCTTCACTGTGATCCATCCTTTCATACGGAACGACGCCTTATGGCTGAGTAAATGTGCCCATTTGCCCAGCTAGAAGCACCTAGAGCGCATTGCCCAGGTGGAGCACATGGAAACACAAAATGCCCTGATTATCGCGACGGATGCGGTAAATCTCATGTGGTAGATTCTGCAGGTTCGAGTCTTCAAGCTGCTATTCTCTAGCGACTGCCACTCTAGATTTCTCCAGCGACTGCCATTCTCTAGCGCCCAGATTTCTCTGGCGACAACATTTCTCCAGCGCCTACCATTCTCCAGCGCCTACCATTCTCCAGCGACTACCATTCTCCGGCGACTGCCATTCTCCAGCGCCTCCCATTCTCTAGCGACTGCCATTCTGGCCGCTACCATTTCTTCAGCGCCTGCCATCCCCCAGCGACTGCCATTTTCCAGCGCCTACCATCCTCCAGCGACTGCCCATTCTCCAGCGCCTACCATTCTCCATCGACTACCATTCTCCAGCGACTGCCATTCTCCAGCGCCTCCCATTCTCCAGCGCTTACCATCCTCCAGCGACTACTCCAGCGACCGCCATTCTCCAGCGCCTACCATTCTCCAGCACCTACCATTCTCCAGCGCCTACCATTCTCCAGCGACTGCCATTCTCCAGTGCCTACCATCCTTCAGCGCCTACCATACTCCAGTGACTGCCATTCTCCAGCGACTACCACACTCCAGCCATTCTCCAGCACCTGCCATCCTCCAGCGACTGCCCATTCTCTAGCGCCTGCCATTCTTCCAGCGACTACCACATCACCCGCTATTGTGGGACTGGTGCAGAGGTCACCACGGTATTGTCCAAGGTATGTGGCAAGCATGTTCTCTTCATAGAGAAGCTAACGTGTCTTTAGGGAAGAGAAGGTTACCTAGTTCGCGCAAAGGCAGCACTGAGCGTGGATAATATCTTAGAGATGAAGGCTATTACAACACGAGAATCGAGACGACGACATCACAAGAGCGGAAAGCCGGGTTGAGCTTGAGTGGGTATTCTATTATAAGCAGTGTAATAGTACACGTGTGACCACCAAGCATATGACATACGACGCAAAGACTACAAGCCACAAAAGTTGTCCAAGGTTGCCACAAAGTTGTGATGTCACAAGGTTGCTAATGCCTCAAAGTTGTGATGCTGCAAAGTTGTGATCACTTGCAAGAGACTTGGGCAGAAATTATGCTTCGGTACACTTGACTCCTCGACTCCGCGGCCTGCCCAAAGAAGCACCTGAGGTACTGTGTTGTGGCCTGCTTTATCACAGCCAAACCCCTTTCCGGCTGCCATTCTTTGCCTCCGTCGTCGCCCTCACTACCGCCATCACCGTCACAGGTGAGATCAATCACCTCAATCACCTGCTTGGGAGAGCTCAAGATCTGCCTTAGGGTGGGGAGGTCGCCGTCGTCGTCGGAATCAAAGATTTCTCCGCCCTCCGAGAGCTCGGCCGCGCGAGTAGGTGAGAGTGACTGGCCGACAGCTGGTGGCGCCCGAAAGGGACCGCCATCCATCGACGCCGGGACGTCCATCGCAGACAGATTAAAGCGAGCGGCACAGCCGAACAGCGACGCATCTGAGGAGAATGGATGTTTCGAGAGCTGGAAGCTTGGTTTAACGGTGGATGGGTGGGGATAGCTGTGGGTGATATCTCATAGATGGAGACTCCGAATATTCCTTGGTCGGCTTGCACTTGTCTTCAAGACTGCCCGAGCTGTCCGATCCGGTATATCGGTGACGGTCGGTTCCACTCGCAACTGGTACTCCTTGCACTAGCCCGCCGTGCTGATGGCCAGCAGGATACATCCAGTCGTTGACGGAAAGGTTCTTGCACAAGTTGTATGCCCGCAGAGCAGCATTTTCTCTTGCCAACAGCTCCGACGAATAGTTGAAAATCTACTCAAGCTTGCCATGGTGCCTGAGCGATCGTTTCTCTCGATGAGCCGATTCGATTTTTCAGAAGTATTCAGAAGTAATGAAATAGTAGAGTGACGAGAACCCTATATTCAATACTATCACACCCGTCCAGAGCGCCTTCGCTAACTGCCAGATCTCCTAGCTTCAAGCCCTTCAGTGTGTGTCGTCGAACTCGTTCAGTCTCGGTAGGTAGAGTTGCATGAATAGTTGGCACCTTGAAACATCTTCGTTAGGACTGCCGTTTCCGCTGCCTGACTTCACTGATACTGACCTAAAATAGTGGGATGATCCCGAGTGGCTGATCTTCTTCCACTTGGTAATTCTGGCAGATCTCGCAAGGGGTATGCTTTGAGGCCTTGATCCAGAACGGCCGAGAGAGGTTGGCCCACTTGTCCTTCAACCATGAGTGCTTCTGCTCCCTGCGCTTGCAACGGTCGCAGGTCTCCAGTACTACCTTCGGGTTCCGTTCATCGATGGTGTGATTTATGTGAACGAAGCCCAGTTGACCAGGCCGTAACTGATACAGGACGGGACAGGGACGGGAATACACTCCGCCGTGGTTCATGCAACAGGAAGGGCAGTGGTTTTCGGCAGCCGTGCACATCTTGTCTCGAAGTATAAAAGTGGTTTATACCAGCGATCCTCCGGCGAAGAAACTTTTCGAAATGTGGGGTTTGGGCCCCGCCCTCTCATACGAACAAGACCTCACACCGTGAAGCAAGCCCACACGATTCTGAGCGTGTGACCTCTACCCGACCAAACTAGCACAATGGAGAGATGAAGCGTGGTCGTGAAAGTGACACCGTCTGCAATATCATTGCAATTTCTATTCCATTGCGCCAAAGGTGCGACGAAGGTCACCTCAGGTCGCGGCCCGCGCGAGCCTGCCTCAAACCGATCTAAGCTCCATCCCTCATGCATGAATTCCATCTTCCACATCCTGCATTTTGCTCATCCACGCGACTGGGACTCTCGCTGGCTCTGGCGCTTCGCTCATCCGCGCCTTCTTGGCCTTTGGCTCTGGCGGATCTGCTTCTGGCGCACTACTCTTGCGCTTCCGACCGCGATTCCCTTTGTCCGCGGAGACTTCCTCTGCCTTTGATACAGCACTCGGTCACTTGCACAACTCTATGAGGGCATCTGATTTGCTTCAAGTCAAAGTACCTATGACTTTTCTCGCTACGGAATGCTTCTCGCGATACCGGGGGGGATCTTAGCCATTCTCTGTCTGAGGGACGTAAGAGTGTGTCAGATTGATTGCTTCAAAAGGGCAACCGTGTCTAGCCTAGAGAAGCCCTGTTCGGCCTCTAGGGAATGCCAGGTTCTACACCCCTGGGACCTGAATGGGCAACCCCCTAGGAGCTTTCAATGCGTGAGCTCTGGAGATGGAATGGACACAGGACCCGTTCTGGCTCTAGAGCCTCTGAGCACAATAGTTGGGGTGAGGCAACAGATACACCTGCTCCTGCTCAATCCATTTCTCGTTCCTCTTTATGGTAGAGAATTATATCCCATGAGATAGAATTCGGTTTCCTAAGTGGCTCTCATGATACTCACACATGCGAGGTCGGTCATCGTCGGTCAGAAGGTGACGTAGCGTAGAGTCGCTTCTGTTTCTTTGAGGAGGGCCTCTCGGAGAAGGACCGCATGCGGCCGTTTTCACGGATCGACTCACTCAGGCGCCACGTGCTCCGAGTCCACTTGAACCAGGCGTCACGCCACGACTACGGCCTTCATGGTCTGGCTCAGCCTCACTCCGAGTCACCGCCAGAGGACGGACCGATCATCTGTCCAGACCCTGGCTGCGATGGTTTAGTCCTCCGAGGCCAAATGCATTACCAGAATCACTCGGCCAGAGTGCATAAGGGGCCCTTTTAAGGTTATGGATCGGTTAGGGGGCTTTGAGATGTATCAACACTACGCGTGAACTTGCGGCTACAGCTCGGGCAGGCTCTAAGGCGGAGGGCAGGGGACAGGCTTTGAGACGGAGTCTATTAATGGTACCGACTAAAACCGGGTGCCTGTTAACTAAGCATAGGCTTATATAACAGACACCTTTAACTAGACAGTGCTTTTTGTCCTAGGTGCTTTTTGTACTGGGTGCTTTTTCGTCCTAGGAGCTTTTTTGTCTTAGATGCTTTTTCGTTCTCCAGGTTAGATTGTGGGGTACATCACACCGCGCCGGGAGGCCGGGCCGGGAAGGATTTTGGCGGGCGAGAAATTTAACTTAGTTGCTCTTTAGCTGCATTTCGTGGCATTCCCTGGTTCGTGCCAACACCGCTCCAGCCAGCTGAATAACTCAGCCCTGATTGTGCATATGTTGCTCTGCTTCTTCATAGCTTGATGAATTAAGACGCTCTTGCTTTCCTTCTGTCACCACATTCTAATTTCTTCGTGTCTTATACCCTACTCGCCCTGGCGCCTCATAACTCGACCACATACACGCAGGATACACGGAGCAACGTCTTTTAGTTGTCTCTAGGATGACTGAAACTCAGAGATCTCTCGATAGGAGTTTGCTAGCAGCGCTCAGACCCTGGCCGCGATCACTAGATATCAATGAAATCCAGCAGCTCCTCGCTCGCGGGGCAAGTGCTAATGTGAGCGAATTCTATTAGGCAGGATCCCCGGAAGTAGTGCTACAACTAACCACAAAGAAGGCGAGGAAGGAAGACGGAGAATCGGCCTTGGATATTGCAGTTCCTAACCTTGAGCTCGTCAAGCTATTGCTCGATCATGGAGCAGATATAAACTACAACGGTGGAACATATGGCACAGCGCTCTCAAATGCAATCTTTAGTACTAACTCTGATACCGACACCGAGCCGCTTGTCCGTGAATTGCTCTCGCGCAACGCAGACCCGAACATTCAGGGTGGGCCGTGTCGAACACCTCTCCAGACAGTGGTGGGCGTTTGGTCGTGCCCGGAAAATTACGTAGGCATGCTTGTCAACGCTGGCGCCAGAACTGAGCTCGTCCACAATCCCTACAGAAAGAAAGTCGAAGAGATCCTAATGATGGATAAACTTCTTCAGGATGTTCATACATTTGAAACCCTCGCTGGGAATGTTCTCGGGTAGAGAATCAAAATCACCGATGCCCAAAATCCAGTAGGCGTCTCTCTTTTGTATCAAGCCTGGGTGGTACAATCCATTATCCAAGAGTTATAGCGCTGAATCTAGCTTGCTTACTTTAGGGAAGCGCAAATCTCGGTGACGCTCAACTTATTGCACATCTCGAACGGCGACTGCTGCAGCTTCCTAGAAAGATCCACTATCACACCGCAAGTCTTGAAGTCACTCTTGAAGGGGCGGCCGTAACCGTTCTTTTTAAAGGATCTAGAGTACGCCGCACGTTTCGGGGCCACGAGAAGACTTCAATGACTCTTGCGGAGCTGGAATTAGGAATCCAAGACGCTGAGCGTACTTTATTTCAATGTGCGCAGATATATGAGAGGGAATGGCTTTACAAAGATTGTATAGCGGCCTATAGGGACGAAAAGTGCCCATGTCAAGAATGCCAAATGCACTTCCGGGGTCACACACTCCCCACCCACGAACAATTTCTACGCCGCAGGTGAGAAACTCGAGTCTCTGCATCGGGACCTCGCTGGCGCCCTAGATTAGGATACTACTACAGGAAACGTGGTGTGGCAGAATCTCATTGCGCTCTATCTACGGAGATGACCTCTTGTCAGACTTTTCCGGGGGGGGCCGATCTGGTCGAGATGGATGAACTTGTCCTCTATCTACCTGGGTAGCTAGCTGATACTTATAGTACACAAACCGTCCATCGGCCAGGTGTCCTCTAGCTGCGTATCTGGTTCTGCCTGTGCATCGTTGCCACCTTACCACCTCCTTGCGGACCTAGCTAACGTGTATAGGCTGTTGCCTATAGCCGACTCCTCTAAACAGCAAGGGCTCAAACCAGTGGTCCCAACAGGCCGTACAACCTAGGCCTAGGGGGTTAGGCATGGGTTTAGCGCCTTCCTAATCCGGTAACAGGGAGTGAGAAGTCACTTTCCCATTGGCTATACTCTGCAATGTACAATTGGGCCGCCGTTGAGATACTCGGCCGCCTCACTGCCGCCAAGCTGTTGAAGCTGTCGGCGTTACTTTTTCCCTAGACGTCATGTTGCCCTCCAGTGAGGCCTTGATCCCACCACACCTTCAGACACCCACACGCCTTAATAGTGTCATTTGCCAGGGTATTCCTCTCCGGTGTGACCAGCTTCTTTATACTGCGCTCTACACTCAGAAACCTCCGGTGCTCGAAGATCCCTATAGGTGGGGCATCTGCCGAGGAGCCCGGGGGGGTTGTAGTCGAAGCTAGGGGGCACCGTGTCCCTATCCCAGAGTAGTGCTGAGGTCGTCACCGGCTTCTATTGGACCATACGAATCATCTGAAGCGATCATCCTGCGGTGCGGTCACACAAAGAGGACACAAGTAGAAAATCAGAAGGGGTGGAACGCAATTTACATAAAGGAACGCCACAGGCCCCGATCTATACCTATTAGGGAGGATCTACTCTATTCTAGGCATTAGGCCGCGCCACACAGGCCTACCAGTCCAGGCCTACCCCCCTCGGCCTGGCCTGGTCTGTACGCCAGGCCAGGCTTTTTGTACGGCCTGTTGGGACCACTGGCTCAAACACTAGCAGTACCACCGGGTCGAGACCACTATGCCTTCCGGTGGCGAGCTATAAGGAGGTAACGTCAAGCCTGCACCCTTTTCAGCCACGGTCCGGGCATTATTATCAAGGCCTCCACATTAGCGGAAATGCTAAGGCCCATCTTGGAGATGTGTAAGGCTGTAAAGAGTGATATTAAGAAGGTCATTGAGCGCCACGAATGTAATGCAGGGCCCCGTTGAAATAACATTGAGATGCTCTCGGGCTTCCGGCATTGATCTGCTCTTCGAAGGGCAGTCCTCAGCATGAAAGCCTCTCCTTGATCCTTGGTCCTTTCGCTTAATATTCCATTGGATCCGCGCACTCCCAGGTCATGGCCTTCATGACGAGTAATCCATCTCTCCATCAGGTCTCTGACTCAGGTGGAGGATATACCTCCATCATACGTGTGCTGGGATTCTTCGGAATCGCCTCCTGCCGCCACCTTTCGATCCCCGAAGTAGCATCAAGATTTGCTGCTTGCTTAGCATGCCCCGATCTCGAAACAGAGAGTATCTCACCCTGCAACCCATCCACATATTCCCACTCCACGCCTGCATCAGTCATCATTCGGCAGCTCTCGCTATCCCTGACAAAGGTTCCAGGCTCCTTGGCGCCGAAGACGACTTTGCGGATCCCGCCCATGCCTCCGGATCCGCTGTCACGCGTGGCGATTATGCGCTGCACGCAAGGGGTGTTTCCGCTTAGTCGCCTAGTACAGGGTTCGAGGGTCGTGTAGAGTACAACGTTCATCTCTGGCGCTAAGATGGATTTGATCTGAGACTCTGAAACAGAGCGTGACGAGGCAAGCTTGGAGAGTGCGCATTGTTCTGCGTGGGTGTTCCCAGGAAGCTCGAGGGTGTAGCCTGTAGAAAGAATTTCAGAAGTGCTGTTGAGGGTATATGAGACGAGGAGAGCACCGACGCAGAAATTTGTGGGCCTTGGCGGAGATTTGCGGGCAAGGTCGAGAGCTTGTTGGAGGTAGGAAAGGTGGTCAGACTTGGAAGGGGACGTCATTGTGGGGATGTATAGAGAGAAGAATTGATCTCGAGAGCTCGAAGCAAAGGGACAAGTCGTTGGGATCTATCGCTTTTGGCACGAATTGTTGGTCTCGTGTCCAATTCTTCAAGACGCGTCGTGCTTAAACTACTTTTGCGGTGGCGGTGACGTTGGCTTTGCTCTAGAATTGCCAATAGCGGGGTAGACGTCGTCATTTCGGGGGTTAGTCATATTCGGACAATCGGCGCTAGGGGCCTGGCCAGGAGCGTTGGAACTATCGTACAGTATGGGGGAGCGACGGAGGTGGCCGTGTTTTGCCTCAGACCAGACCCTAATGCCACAGTCAAACCATGCTGCTATGTTACCTTTGCAATTGCATCATAGTATCAGATGGAGGACTCATGATCAAATAACTTTTATCTCTTGTAGAGGAAGAGGTTCTAGTAAAATGAACTCCACAATATCACCAATGGGGCCTGCCTTTACGCATTTACCACCTTGATCAATTCGCATCAGTTGGAAGTACTTACTGTGTCCGGACTATCTTCTGGTCGAGATCTCTGTCCATAGAACAGGAAACGCACAGTTTGGTAACTGCTTCCCTTGTCTTTCGCAGAAGGTGTTCATCAACTTCTCCAACTTCGTCGACCTCTTAACCCTGAAGACTTCATTGTTGTTGTCTGTGACTTTGATATTCGAATGTTCAGTGGGCGGGGGAGGCGCGTCTTGACCACCGTGGGGAGAGTGTTCATTTTCTGACATAATGTCGGTGTAAAGAGGTGTAAAAGTTGGGTTGAGTCGTTGGAGCTCGTTGGCGCGAAGCCTGAAATGCCAAAGCAGTCTCACCTGATTCTGTGATCGTGGAGGGGAACAAATCGGCGAATTTGTTGATTGCAGATGCTGAAATGGTAGCTTGCCTGTTTGTTGAAGGAGGCGAAGAACAAAAGAAAATGTGAAGGGTTTGAAGGGTACCTATTAGATTCAGAATTACTGCCGTGGCAACTGGCTGTTGACCCAAATGAAAAGTACGGTGCGCGACATCTCCGGAATCTGGACCTCATTATATCCGAGGCCCTAACCTCTAGGTATTTTTCAACCGAGGTGGGTTGCCTGGAGAAGACGATGAAGAGCTCGAGGAATACATCGTCGCTACACAGAGACTGCTAGGAAGAGAGATTGAGGAAGAGGCAGTGCAGTGTGCTTGCGGCTGACGCTAGATCCGGCTAACATGTTCCACCGCAGCCTGTTGTGATACTAGGTAAACCCCGTCCATCTTCAAATCTCCATGCTAGTACTCCTGGATCTGTGTTGCGAAGCACTAACCTCCTGCAGTGTCGGCTTTGTTGATTTCTTGACCTTTTGCAGATTGCAGTATTCTTGCTTCCACTTCCACCGCACTGCGCTGACACGCTTCTTCACGCTGTTCCCCCTTCGACCATTTGCCTTATTCAGTCGCCAGCGATCTCCCGTCAGGCACCTCACCTACTGGCATCGTCCGCACACCTTGCGTACCAAACTCCCGACCGTCTTCATCCACGGGATTGGCATCGGCCTCTATCCTTACGTCGATGATACCACTCCGCGACCCTTGAAGTCACGGACTCATGCTGCAGCCAATGCCACCATTCTTGGATTTTACGAATGTCTTCGCTCCCCACTCATCGAGTTTCCTGATTGATAAGATCACCGATCGAGTCAGCGAAGATAGTTCGCAAGAATAGCTCTTCAGACTCCATATCGGAAGTACAGCCGTGTCATGCCGGTTCTTCGGTCAGCCCTGCAAGCTCCTGTCCAACTACACAGAATACCAGGTCGGGCTTTGGCAAAGGCAAAGGGAAAGGCAGTGGATCAATAAGCACATTTGGATTTAGTGAAAGAGGAATGTAATTGAACTATGGCTGATCAGCATTCCGTGCCAACCTCGGCTCAAGGACCTATCCATAGCAGGAATAATATATGGGCCTAGTTTGTTGGACAATATCCTCTTCACCCTCATTCTCGAGCTTGCGCGATTTATCTCTCAGCTTCTGAACAGTAGCATCGTCCATTTTGGAAGATACTCGTGGACACGAGATTATTCTGTTCGCTCTCTGCTTTGATTCCACTTGAGGGCCTTCGCGATGGAACAATCCTAACCCTATAACCCAGCCTCGTCCACAACTTGAATATCCACCGACAAAGCCAACCACACGAGCCTCTTCTAGCCCCGAACAACGCAATCCTCCTCACTCGTAAATCCGAATCGATGTCTCTCGCAGAACGGCAGCAGTAGCGTGATCCGCACCGAACCGGACCTCGTCATGGCTCGGCGATACTACCCAATCACGTTACTACCACCGTCCGCAAGAATGCGATCCAACTCACAGTTCAGCAAAAGGTCAAGCCTAACAATAAACCAATCGTCACATCGCCCTTGATTCGCGCGTAGATCTCAACCTGCAGTGAAAAAAGAACGCTACTACATCAACCCAATCGTGACATCGCCCTTGACCCGCGCATAGAGATCTACCTCGACCTCCAGATCCAGCTCGATCTTGATCCTCAGGCTGCTGTCCTTTTCGTTCGTCTTGGCGGGCCGGTCCTGGATTCGGGATTGGTGCGCGGGGACGATGCGGCGGCCGCGGTTGATGACTGGCGATAGAGTGTCCTGCTGAGGAGCGGGGGCGGAATATTGTTCCGGGAGGCCGGCGAGTTGTTGGTCCTGAGGGTTGCCAGCTGTGGTTGCTTTGGTAGCTGTGCTGCTGGTTCGCTTTTGGAGAGCTTGACCGAGTTTGGGCGGCTTGCGGCCGCTGGTGGGGTCGGGGTGGGTGGGGGCGACGTCCATGTCAGAGAGGCCGCCTTCTTCGGAGAGCTGGCTGGTTTCTGCAGAGGCGCTATGGAGGAAAGGTCAGCCTTGCATGATTATGGGGTTCGGAGTTGGGCTAGGCAAAGTATGGAGTAGACGCTTACGTTTGAGACATGCTTGGTTACTTGCAGTTGCTGGACTTGGATACAGGAAATAGTTCAAGGAAGGAAAGAAGATTGCTGAAAGTGTGTGAAGTACAATGGTAAGTCTAGGAACAGCAGATGCATGCTTCCAGGACGACCATATTGTCCTGGTAGGAAAGCATGACGACGTGGCTTTGTTCTGCTATTTCGTTAATAGGACACTGCCTCGTGTCCAGATCATGTTCGAAAGTTAGCAGGAATGCGCCTAGGATTTCCCAAGGATCCCTGGAAATACAAGGTACATCAGAGAGGCGTAGAGAGGACAGTGCGCAGACTAGCTCTAGCGTTGATCACTTGGCTGGCTGGACCCTGTAAGAAAAAGACGAAATTGCCGATGCTCAGATGCCTACGAACCGCAAGATTGCTGCTTATGAGTAGCAAAGCAGGTTTCACGCAACCTCCTAGGAAGCTAGCGGTAGTGTTCTTCAACAGTAGCATTCATCTGTGGATGTGGCGGGTGACGTGGTTGGAGATGATGCGCTTTCCAGGGTTGATGCTGGGTTACGACGGCGGGAAAAGGAATCCGCCAGTTGGAAGGCTGACCCGGGGCCTTCGGAAAATTTGTCCTCTTCCGAGCTGGGGTATAACGAGGGCTAGATCGGATTACGTGCAAGCGTATAACGCCTTCGTCCCACTTCCTCAGACTTCGTGTTCCCTCCCGGATGATGTCATTTCTGTAGATGGGCTTTGGAGTACGTACTGTGGTAGGTTGCGAGTGTGGACTGACTCCTGAAGATGTAATGCTCTCAGATACCAGCCAGCATCAAATGTTACGCCTTTGTCTCCTCGTCCCGCTCCTTGCCTTGCTACCGTGCACCGAAGGCTGATTCGCACTTATCATGGCTCCTCAGCAAAACAATAAGATTGATAGGCTTTGCTCAGAGTGGGCGCTACCATCCCCAACACTTGATATCGACTACGAGGTTTTCCGAACACCTGGCCAATCCAGGCAGCCCATCCGCCAACCATTTCAACCTACAGTCGAGGAATCCGAAGATGGAAATTTCGCAAAGCTTACATGCAATACAATGGGTTTCAGTGCCAGGACTCCTCCCAAAGGCCCTGCGACAAATCCTCTAGACGCCTTCGATCATTGCGAAGTTCAAACAATCACAACTCGGAAGTTTATGCAGAATGCAATTCCGTTGCCTTCAGGTACAGTTAATTCCTTCTTAGGTCGGGAACGCGAGCCTAGTGGTAGGTGACCTGTCACGTATTGATGCGTAGTTCGCAGAAATATGCTGATTAGTATTTGCAAGGAAGAAAAAATCATTTCCAAGCCGACTTAGCAGGCGAGATGCTGAGGCGCCACAAGGCAGAGCGATTTATTGAGGGCATTAGAAACAGTCAATGCCGTGAGCAAGCGTGGGCCAGGGAACAATCTCGGCGGCTGAATTGGGCCAAGTGTGCCTTGCTCACCCATCCCAGCGAGATGGCTCAGAACTTTGGGGATGTCATGGTAAGAGCATAAGAAGTGGGGAATTCACTGGAACGCTTTGTGCTATTAGCTGTATTTGATCCCCACTTATGCCGCTGTTGTGGAGATATGCACCGGGAGATGCTCTGATTTTCAGGCTTCGTTGCTCCTTCAGTTTGTTCTAGTTGAGCCCGTGTTTACCACCGCTGATGACAATCCTCTTTCGGTCCTTAAAATTTCCGGATACGCTTTGTTTCGTTTGATTGCGGATGGAGAAGGTAAGGACGCCAGAACCAACGACAAATGGCTTCAAGCGCCGCGCTTTAAAGACGCGCGACTCTTGTGCGAGCAGTGGTACCCGACCAAGGGCAGTACTATACGTGCCCGGATACAACTTCCGTATCGTCACCAATGGAAAGAGGGACTTGCCTTTCTGACTTGCCAAAGAGAAAGTCGATGAACAAGCAAAACACTACATCGAGAAGGGCTACGTTCTGATGGTGTTGCAGACGGGGAAAGCGGGTAGGATGCACTGGCAAGCATTCGGGCCGAGGGAGACGGTGCTGGGTAAAGAGCATCCTGACACACTGATGAGCATGAACAACCTGGCAATAGTGTTGAGGGACCAGGGCAACTTGGGGCAAGTACAAGCAGGCGGAAGAGATGCATCGACAAGAACTCAAGACAATGCCGGGCAAAGAGCATCCTGACACACTACGTATTGCCCCGCAAATGCATCAGACCGCTGTGTTGCGAATAGGCCGTGTTTCGGTTTGCTACTCGCAGTTGCCTACTGAGGCCTACAGGGCCATACTGATGCCTACTGTGATCTCAGTAAGTACATGGCTACCTATTTCTAGCGTGTTATCTGCCTGCTACTACCTAGAGAGGCATTGTGTACTTAAGTCGCTCGTTACATCTGGGTACGATAGAACAATAAGCAGTGCTTCCACAACCTATGCATATACATACCTCTCTGCTGGCCGCAACACGTTGCTTCGCGAATCTTGCCATGGCATAGGCTTGTTTGCGAGATGCGAAGAGCGTTGGTGGCGCCATGGCTTGCCCTTGCTCATGCAAGACTCCTCTGGCAGCCATCGCCCTCGAAAAGGTATTCGAGGACATTGACCACGTGAACAGTGAGGGACATAGGACCTGGGTATCTCGTATGTGTACCTAGAAAGAGCACGGATCTCACGTTCACGACCTGTCGGTGTACGACCTCGGAGAAGCAGGAGAACAGGTTTACACGGCAGCAATGCTCCCAATAGTCAGTCGCTACCTCGGCTAGGCTATAGTCGAACAGTAGTAGCCGGGGACTCGGAATACTGACTAGTCAGCGGTAGCCGGGCCAATAATACGTCTGGGAAGCTGGGTCCTTCCCAATGCCCAGGTGGCAAGTAAGGTGGCAAGGCGGCAAAGTGGTAAGGAAGGACAAACGCGCGTATATAGGCTGGGCCGATTGGCTTATGGGCTGTTTAGTTAAGCAATAGGGCTGCTGATGAATTTCAAGGCGCCTAAAGGAAGCTCGGACGTACACCTAGAGGTTACCTCTAGAGATGGCTTTCCGAGGCGCCTAGAGAGGTTGTCACTGTTCATGTCGGCGAGGTTACTCTCCACCCAATAAGCCTCCTCCAGCCTTAGAAAGCTCGTCGGCGGCCTCATCGATGACCTCGTCGTCGACCCCTTACTTATTAGGCTAAGCTATTTACTCTAATCTTACGTATGCTAAGCAATAGGCCAACCCTATCCCTTCGCCAGTCACGCTATCCATCTTAGTGTCGCGCTAATGCTTCGGGGAAGGCCTTTAACTAGATTCTGGGCGTTCCTCAACTGGAGAGATTGCGCACTTCTGAAAATGCTCGCATAATTTCTGCGCACGTACAGGGACGCTAAAATGTACCTAGCGCGACTGGCGAGGGGATAACTAACAGGGGCTGTTGGTTGCCCAAACGGGTCGATTTCGGTGGGCCTAACATTGGGTGCATCGGTCGCAACGTCACCAATGGGATCCTGCCGCGTCGCATACAGGCGCGATTGGACAAATCTCGATTTGCACTCCAGCTGAATGCACACTTGTGCATTCGGGTACAAGCGGAATCTTTCGCATGTCCTGGCACCAGCTTATGGCGGTTCTGCCGCGGCTCCTGTGTTGGAATTGTTACGATCAAGTTTCTGCCTTCAATCCGTTTTATTGATCAATGTGCATAACACTGTCTCTATTTTGATTCCCTTTTTTCTCACAGCTAACAAGAACACAAGAGAGACGATGCTGCGTACCTAACCGAGGTCGCCGCCCGACCGTCTTACGAAGTGCTGAGAGCCAGCTACGTTTGCCTCAAAATCTTTCGCTTTGTCCATGCGTTCCTCGCTTTTGTTCAGACTGGGAAGACTTTGATTCTACGGCAAATTCTCTATTGGGAGCTTCATTCTGGACAGCTGCTTCGCTAAAGACGAAATTGGAAAATACAGGAGCCGCTATTGGGAAAGTGGCTCATGATCATTTCCACACAAGCACTCCTGTAAGGTATCAGACGCATCCAGCCAAAGTAAACGCCGACTGGTTCCATTTTCACCTAGGGTCTTCACTCAAGCCACCAGATTTTCGTCGCCCAACTTTTGCAGGATGACTAACCAGGATCGCGAAACGACCTCAGGTAAAATTTTGTCCTGGTTGTCTAAAGAAGGCATTGATTGGGACGTGATAAGGGAAGATCTTCACTTTTACATTGGGCAAGATGCCTACATTGAGCGTGCAGACGATAAGGTGAGCGTTTACAAACAGGGGCTCGGGTAATTACTAACCAATTGTAGGACGGTCGGCCAGGATATCTCATTAGGTCTGACAGACTTTTCACTGTAGTACGAAGTCATGATACGTTCCAACACAGAAGATGATCACTCAGACTAACTCCCTCAGCCTCATATACTTGACCTAAAAAGAGACACAATAGATTGGTATGAAGAAAGATATAGATCATGCAGCAAAGGTCGGTCTTGACTAAAGGCTCCCCAAATCCATTCTTACCCATCACAGAATATCGTTGTTCTAGGACACGGAAGCGGAGACAAGAAGCTGGCCCTACACAGTCACTCGCAGACTTTCACGCGGCTACAGCAGAATCATCATCGAGGAGAGAGTTGAACTCCATTTCTGCTGGCCAACACGAACGAAGTCGTGACTCACTAACTGATGCGGCTGACGTATCTGCCAATTACAATGACTCACCGATTTCTAAGAATTTGTTGTCACGCCAGGAAACGCATGCGGCAGCACCAAATGGCCAGAGGCAGCCATCATCCGCTAATTTGCCTTCGGACACGAGAGCAGATGTAGAACGGATGGTCGCGCAGAAACTCAGAAACGAAGGCCTTGTTACGACGCGAAGCATATCGGATCAAATTTGTGACGAAGTTATGTGGCAATTGCAACAGCAGCAGGCATATATGCAGCCCACGTCAGTAGCATTCTCTCCGGACGGCAAGGTGGTGGCGTCAGGCTCGTCCGACAAGACAGTCAGGCTCTGGGACGCCGTCACGGGAGCGCCGCTGCAGACGCTCGAGGGTCATTCGGACTGGGTGACGTCAGTAGCATTCTCGCCGGACGGCAAGGTGGTGGCGTCAGGCTCT
>Ga0335072_10001319_pt1 | contig 40511 bp, 30 predicted proteins | sample Lox_Sample_21_FD_206725 | JGI IMG/M metagenome (GOLD analysis project Ga0335072, IMG submission 206725) | Soil microbial communities from Loxahatchee National Wildlife Refuge, Florida, United States - Lox_Sample_2.1 | ecosystem: Environmental > Terrestrial > Soil > Wetlands | place: USA... | reverse complement strand
CGAACACCCACGCCCGAGAAGAAATTGCCGCTTACCTCTTCGCCCTCGGCCTCTTCAGGCAGCGCCCCGTGACGAACGGCCACGCTTTCAGAAAAACTAAGCGGGACGTAGGCGATGAGATCTTCAAACACGTCGCTGCGCTGGCGCAGCGCCTCAAAAACAGCCTCAGAGAAAGAAGTGTTCGAGTCGCCGGTGTTGCCGGCTCCGTCGGGCTGCCATTCCCCATTGGCCATGCGCACGTAGTAAAGCCCGTGGGGCCGCTCGACGGGCAATATCTGCAGCAGGATCGCGTTCATCACGCTGAAGACCGCGGTATTGGCCCCGATGCCAAGCGCCAACGTCAGGACCACGATCAGCGTGAAAGCTGGCCGCTTGCGCAACTGCCGCAATGCATAACGCAAGTCCTGGAGCAGCATGGCTTAAGCCTCGGCTTCTTCTTCCATCTTTTTCTGCTCCTGCTCGCTCACCACCTTGCCGTCGAACAGGTGCACTTCGCGCTCGGCGTGACGGGCAAAACGGGGATCGTGTGTCACCATGCAGATGGTCGAGCCTTCGCGATGCAGATCGGCCAGCAGATGCATCACCGCTTCGCCGTTCTTCGAGTCCAGGTTGCCGGTGGGCTCATCGGCCAGCAGGATGGAGGGCGACCCGGCCAGTGCGCGCGCCACGGCAACACGCTGTTGCTGGCCGCCGGAGAGCTGCGCCGGATAATGGCGCATGCGGTGTGCCATGTTTACGCGCTCCAGCGCTTCCTTCACGCGCTTCTTGCGCTCAGCTGAGGGCATGCCGGCCCGATAGGTCAGCGGCAGCTCGACATTCTCTTCGACCGTGAGGTCGCCGATCAGGTTGAAACTCTGGAAGATGAAGCCGATCTCCTGGTTGCGGATGCGCGAGCGCTCGCTGAAGCTCAGATTCTCGACCGGCTTGTTGTTGAGCAGGTAGCGCCCGCCGGTGGGCGTGTCGAGCAATCCCAGAATCGAGAGCAGCGTCGATTTGCCGCAGCCCGAGGGCCCCGACATGGCGACGTACTCGCCCCGATCGATGTTCAGGTGAATGCCGGAGAGCGCGTGCGTCTCCACTTCGTCGGTGTAAAAAATCTTGGTCAGATCTTCAATCTCAATCAGTGTGCTGGCGGTTGCCATTCGAATCCTCCCCTTATTGGTGAACAGTCTTCAGTGATTGATCTTTACGCATTGCTGCCGGTTCAATGAAAAAATGAGCGAGTGAAAAACTGAATGGGTAAACAAGTAAATCTGGCTGGACCCGCGTATCGAATGTTCCGTGCAATTCACCCTTTCTTTTCTTCACTCCTTCACAGCCGCTACTCAAGCCTGATGTGATCCACGCCATCCCAGCGCGACATGTCAGAAAGAATTACGGTGTCGCCTTCCTTCAGGCCTTCGAGCACCTGAATGTCTTCAACCGATGCGCGCCCCACCTTCACCGGCACGCGCGTCGCTCCCTTGCCGTCGGGATCGAGCCTGAACAGGCTTAGCGTGGAATCTTCGTTACCCAGCGCCGGCCTGCCCACATACAGCACGTCGGTCATGCGTTCCAGGTCGATCGTTCCGTCCACGCTCAGCTGTGGAACCGCCCCCGGCGGCAACGGTCCATCCAAAGCTACGTCAACGGTGCGCGTTCCGTTCACTACCGCAGGGTCAATTCTTGTCACATGCCCCGGAATAATTCCGTTGTGAGTGTCGATGGATGCGGGCTGGCCGATTTGAATGTCGCGCGCCTGGGTTTCTGCAATCTGCAGCGCTGCCTTGAGCTTGTCGCGCTGGATGACCTCGGCGACCGAGGTCCCCTGAGTCACATGCTGGCCCACCTGCACCGGCAGAGCCAGCGGCGCCAGATCGCCCGTGATGGAAGGCCGCACTTCGAGCGCTTTCTGCTGCTTTTGATACAGGTCGAGCAGCGCCTGCGCCTGTTCTATCTTGGTCGTCTGCGACGCAAGCTGGACTTCAATGGCTTTCTGGTTTACTTCAAGCTGTTGCTGGCTCAAATCGTGCTGCGTATTCAGCTGCTCTGCCGTGCTGGCCGATTTTTGGTAGGCCAGCCCCGAGATGACGCCCAGCTTGTAGAGCGCCTGATCGGTCTGCGCCTGGAGCTTGTCCTGCGTATAGTTGGCGTTAACCTCTGCCGCCGCGGTCTTCTTGTCCATCAGCGTGCTCTCGAGCGTGGCCTGCAGGCTCTTGTAGTCAGCCTGCGCGGCCTTCACGGCGAGTTGCGCGTTGAGCACTTCCTGCTCGAGCTCGGGATCGGACAGATCCATGATGATGGTGTCGGGCGTAACCTGCGCGCCAGGCAAAACGCGGATGCGCACGACTGTCGCGTCAGTCTGCGCAGGGATCAGTTCGATGGAGTCTTCCCGCGGAACCAGCGTGCCGGTCGAGGAGCGAACCTGACGGATGAGCGGGCCGCGCTTCACGGTGTCGGTCCAAATGGTGGAGCGGTCGACCGTGGGCGAAGCAGGCTTGAGGCGCATAACCACGAAGGTAAGGGCGGTGAGGACGACGACTCCGGCGGCGGCATAAGCGATCAGCCGGCGGGTTTTCTTTTTCCTGATGTCTGGGCGGGCGATATCCATTGCACTAATGAGTTAGCATCTGGGTTGCCAATGACAGTGTTGCCACAAGCTGTTGATAAATCAAAGGATTGTCTGATCTATTGGTTTCGCTTTTTCGATCGGAAGTGACCGTTTCCATGAGCCGGGTGTTCGATTTCGGACAGTTGAGGGTGGCGCCGGGTACAGGCGCGGCCCGGGAACAAATGTTGCTGGCTGGGTGTCTAAAAAGGATAAGTCGCAATTGCTGCACGGGTGCGTGATCAGAAGGTCCGCTCGCTCGGAGGTTCCATCAATCATGGAGAGCAACGAGGGGAAGCGGAGCCTGACAGTGGTAGTGACCCTGTTATTGCTCTTCGTTGCGCATGGGCCGCTCGGTCCCGGTTTGTTGCTGCGCGCCCAAAGCTCGGAACAAACCTGGGAGCAAGCCGCAGGCGGAAAGCAGCAATTCGATGTTGCGAGCGTCCGCGAGAACAAGTCCGACGGACGGTCGTACAGCAATTTCTCGCTGGACAATGGGAACGCCTACTTCACGGTAAGCAAGAAAGATCAGCTGTCTCCGAGCGGAAGTCTTTTTTCGGCGAACAATCAGACGCTGATGCGGTACATCATTTTTGCCTACAAACTGAGCGGAACGCAGGAGCTCGCGCTGCGGTTCGACTTCTTTGAAGGGCTCAAACTTCACGTGCCGGAGTGGGTGAGGAACGACCGGTTCGATATCCAGGCACGCGCACCCGGACAAGTAAGCAAAGATCAAATGCGGCTGATGATGCAGAGTCTGCTGGCCGAGCGGTTCAAGCTGGCCGTCCACATGGAGACGCGAGAGGCCCCCGTGTTTACCTTGGAATTGGCGAGGCCGGGGGAATTAGGGCCATATTTGCGACGGCATCCGGCGAGTGACGACTGCGCGAATACTGCATTCCCCAAGGGCTCGGCTAACGTTGTGCCCGCGGCGGATTCGCTGTCCGCACTTCCGATACCGTGTGGGGTGATCGCTCATTTGCCCTCGACCGCGCCGGGGTTCACTCGCTTCGGTGGGCGCGATGTGGCCCTGGCCATGCTGGCAACTTCACTGCCAACGCAGACTGGAATGGCGACTCTGCCGCGGCCTGTGATCGATGAAACCGGATTGAGGGGGGAATACGATTTTTCACTGGAGTGGACGTTCGAAGACAGCAGCGAAGGCAACAGCCAGGAATCGGGCGGCACGTTTCGCGAAGCCCTGAAAGACCAGCTCGGATTGAAGCTAAAGCCTGAAAAAAAGGCAGTGGAAGTGCTGGTGATCGATCATATTGAGCCACCCGCGCCGAACTAATCGAAGCAGGGCACAGCTAATGACCCCGAGCCCGGTTCTATAACCGTCGAAAGCAATGGGATGAGGAGCCCGGCAACACAATTCGCGAGGTTCTTTGAAAGAAATGCCTTTCTCCCTGCGTGTTACCGTGTAGAGGTTCAGAAGAATTGATGGAACACGCGAACCGAGCGGCGCGTACACCGTCATATCAACGAGTTCTCCCCCGGACTTGATCGAAACAAGCAAAACTGCGCCGACGCCGGGAGTGTGTGTGGCGAGAGAAGGAATACACGTAATGAAGTCTCATGAAAACGTACGTTCGTTTGACCGTGTCTCCGAGCGTTGGCTCAGGTTGGGGTTTGTGCTGGTGTCGGCTGCGTTAATAGCGGTGGTGTTTGCGCTAATGGGCGCGAAACTCGCTCCCGCCCAGGCCGCGCCTGCTCCGGCTGCAACGGCTGCTCCGGCGGGCGGCGCACCCTTCGACGCGAAAGACATTATTGGAACCTGGCAGGGCACGCTGCACGCCGGCCAGGACCTCCGCACAGTGCTTAAGATCACGAAAGACGACAAGGGCGCTTACAAGGCCGTTTTCTACAGCATTGACCAGGGCGGCCAACCATTGCCCATCGATTCCGTGACCCTCAATGGTTCAGACGTTAAGTTCGCTCTCAAAATGATCGGCGGGACTTTTGAAGGCAAGCTGAGCGGCGACGGCAAAACTATCGACGGTTCATGGAGCCAGGGGCCGAACCCTCTGCCGCTCCAACTGGCGCGCGCAACGCCCGAGACTGAGTGGGCCATTCCGGCTCCGCCCCCTCCCGTGCCGCCCATGAAGGCCGATGCGGACCCGAGCCTCGAAGTGGCCACCATCAAGCCCAGCGACCCGAACGGGCAAGGCAAGGGCTTCGGATTCAGAGGCACTCACTTTCTTACATTCCGCACCAACCTCAACGACCTGATCGCCTTCGCCTATGGAATACACTCGAAGCAAATCATTGGCGCGCCCGACTGGTTCGGCACGCAGTTGTATGACATCGACGGCGTGCCCGACGCCCCTGGCCGGCCAAATCTGAAACAGATGGGCATCATGGTGCAGAAGCTGCTGGCTGATCGCTGCCAGTTGAAGTTCCATCATGAAACACGCGAACTTTCGGTGTATGCCATTGTTGTGGCGCCAGGAGGTCCCAAACTCACCAAGACCACGGCGACAGATCCAGGACAGCAGGGGTTTTTCTTCCGCGGCTTAGGCGATCTGACGGTTCGCAACATGAACATGACGGAATTCGCGTCGTGGATGCAGTCGGGTGTGATGGACAAGCCGGTGGTCGATCAGACCGGGCTCAAGGATAAGTATGACTTCAATTTGAAGTGGACTCCCGACGACTCGCAGTTCCAGCAATTCCGCGGCGCGGTGAACATGAACACGCCGCCCAGCACCGATCCCAATGCGCCGCCGAGCCTGTACACCGCGGTGCAGGAGACGCTGGGACTGAAGATCGAGGCAGCCAAGGCGCCTGACGACGTGATTGTGATCGACCACGTGGAAAAACCATCGGCAAATTGAGCGCTGACCGGGCAGAACACGTCATCTTCAATCAAATCACACGAGGTTCCCAGGCATGGCCTTAACAGAATTGGGCAGACCGCGCGGGAGACTGGTTCTTGTCTCTGCGTTCAGTGCGGTATTGATTGCCGCGCCGTCACTGGCCGCTCAATCGAGTTCCAATCAAACTGCGCCGTCGACGGCGACCCAGGCCCCAGCGCCGGCGTCAGCGGGCAAAGTTCAGATGCTGTCCCAATCGCCGCCGGTACAGCAGTCGGTCAATGCTGCGCAGGCTACTGCTGCGGCGCCTCCGTTTGAAGTCGCCACCATCAAGGCCAGCAAGCCCGATCTCGAACAATCCATGCTGATGTTCACCGCGGATGGAATCTCCATCACGGGCATTCCGCTGGCAATGATGATTCGCGAAGGATTCAGCACCGAAGACGACCATATTATCGGCGAGCCGTCGTGGGTAAAGTCGAGCCGTTTCGACATTGAAGCCAAGGTCGCGCCGGAAGACGCGCCAAAACTTAAAAACATGAAGTCCCCCGAGCGCAGAGCGATGCTGGTGCAGCTCATGGTGGATCGTTTTGGCTTGAAGTACCATCGCGAGACCCGCGATTTGCCGGTGTACGAACTAGTGATTGCCAAGGGCGGCGTTAAAATGCAGCCGGCCAAGGAGCAGGATCCCGCCAAGGCGCGACACATGCTGATGTTCGGCGGGCCCGGCAAAATCGAGTCAACGGCCATGAAGGTAGAACCCCTGGCCCATTTGCTTTCGCGACAGCTGGGCAGAACGGTCGTGGACAAGACAGGCCTTACGGGCGAATACGATTTCACTCTGAACTGGACGCCCGACCCAACGGAACCGGGAATGGGTCCTCCGGGCGGCGCTCCGCCGGATGCGAGCGGGAATTCAAATGACAACACCGGCGGTCCGACCTTGTTCACCGCGCTTGAAGAGCAGCTTGGACTGAAACTCGAATCCGCCAAAGGGCCTGAAGAGGTGATCGTGATTGACCACATCGAAGAGCCCTCGGCGAATTGAGGGTGAACGAAATTTCTGCACCTGCGTCTCTAGGAATAAGTCAACGCATCAAGCAAGAGCTTGAGGGATATTCATGGATTGTTTGAGAAGCGCGAGGCCTCAGTTTCGCGCGCGGCCCCGCACAATATCCGGCAGGGCAATGGCGATGTTCTTCGTTGCCGGGCTCCTCGTGCAATCGGGGTTGGCGCAGACTCCGGAAAACACGCAAAAGGTTTCGCCTGTCGCGGGCTCGGCAGCCCAGTCGTCAGCGGCTGCGCAGCCCCAGGATGTAACAAGTCCACCGCCGTCATTCGAAGTCGTCTCCATCAAGCCCGACAAGAGCGACAGCGATATGTTCCGCATCGAATTTACTCCCGACGGCGTGTTGGTGAACGGCCTCACCATACACATGCTGCTGCGTGAGGCCCTCGGCGTCTCCGATAATCAGCTCACCAGTGAACCTGGTTGGCTAAACTCCGACCGCTTTAACGTCGAAGCCAAGGTGGCCGCGGACGATGCGCCAAAGTTCCAAACCCTGAAACCAAAGCAGCGATGGGCGATGCTGTTGCCCGTTTTCGAAGACCGCTTTGGTCTCAGGTTTCACAAAGAAACCAAAGACATAACGCAATATGCACTCGTCATTGCCAAGGGCGGCCTCAAAATGAAAGAAGCTTCGCCCGGTAACGCCTATGCCGATGGAATCAAGAGGCCCGATGGAAGCCCGGGCGGCGCAGGCATTATGCGCATTGGGCCGGGTGTAATAGTTGGGCAGGCCATTCCCGTCGCAAATCTTGTGCGCTTTCTCTCATTCGAGTTTCACAGCCCTGTTCTCGACAAGACCGGCCTCACCGGCAAATATGACGTCAACCTGACCTGGGCGCCGGACGAATCTGAGGGCATGATGATGAGGCCTCTCAACGGCCCAGCACCTCCGGCGGGGTATCCACCGCCGGCCCCAACCACCGGACCGTCCATCTTCACCGCGCTTGAGGAACAGCTTGGCCTTAAACTCGAAGCGCACAAAGAGCCGGGAGACGTGATCGTGATCGACCACATCGAACAGCCCTCGGCAAACTGACGCGTTGGAGTGAATCGTTGACCTGGTTGCGCGTTTTCAGAATCTCGAAGCTCTGCGCGCTGGCGCTCCTCTCAGCCGCGAGTGTCTTTGCGCGAGAGTTTCACGGTGCAATCACCTTCGCCGGCCTTCCGCTTCCCGGCGCAACCATCACGGCCACGCACGACGGCAAAAAGTTCACCACGGTCACCGATCAGAGCGGGCTCTTCCACTTCGACGACCTTCCGGACGGCGTGTGGACCATCCAGATTGACATGCAGTGCTTTGAGCCCATCCGCGCGCAGGTGACGGTGAGCGCGAATGCGCCGGCCGGCAACTACGAGATGAAGCTCCTGCCGGCCGATCAACTGATGGCGCGAACCAAGGTAGTGCAGAATCCCATTCTTGCCGCGCCGGCGCTGGCTAAGCGCCCGGAAGAGAAAAAGCCTGAGCAGGAAGCCAACAATCCTCCCCCCGAGATGCCCAAGCCGCCTGAGAACGGCGACGAGCAGAGTGCCGACGGTTACCTCGTCAACGGCAGCGTAAACAATTCGGCCACATCGCGCTACTCCACCAATCCCGCATTCGGCAATACGCGTTCTGGACTGCGCGGACTTTACACGGGCGGAATCTCGGTGAACATTGCAAACTCTGCTCTCGACGCGAGACCATACTCCATCAGCGGAGTTGAGGCGCCAAAAAGCGCATACGACCTGATTACCGACACCGCATATATTGGCGGGCCGATCAGAATTCCGCACCTGCTGCCGCGCGGGCCGAACTTCTTTGTCAACTACACGTGGACGAGAGACAACAATGCCGCCATGGTCACCGGGCTGGTACCCACGCTCGACGAGCGCAGCGGGAATCTCGCGGGACTGCTCAACGCACTCGGTCAGCCCGTCACCATCTACAATCCAGCGACCGGTCAGCCGTATCAGGGCAACCAGGTTCCGGTGAGCCAGCAAGCGGCCGCGCTGCTTGCGCTTTATCCCATGCCGAACCCCAACATTCCCACGACCTCGGGGTACAACTACCAGGCGCCGGTGTTAAACGGCACCCACTCCGACGCAATGAATTCGCGGCTCGACAAGCAACTCGGCCGGCGCGATGGCTTGTACGGCGGCTTGAATTTCACAAGCACGCGTTCTGATTCGGTGAGCCTCTTTGATTTTGTCGACGATACCGGCACGCTGGGGCTGACCGGTTACGTGCACTGGATGCACCGTTTCGGCGGGCATTATTTTGTGAACACAGGCTACAACTTCAGCCGCTACCGCACTGAGACAACGCCGTTCTTTGCCAACCGCATCGACGTTTCGGGGCCCGGCGACGCGAACATTACCGGCAACGACCAGACACCTGCAAACTGGGGTCCGCCGAGCCTGAGCTTTTCGAGCGGCATGGCGGGGCTCTCCGACGGCAACAGCGCATTCAATCGCAATGAGACGAACAGCGGCTCGCTCAATGTGGGCATCTACGAGCGCCGCCACAACATCTCGACGGGCGGAGACTTTCGGCGCCAGGAGTACAACGACTTCTTCCAGCAGAATCCACGCGGCTCTCTTTCATTTACCGGCGCCGCGACCGCAAATGCAGCCGAAAGCGCTACCACCGGATCAGATTTCGCCGATTTTCTCATCGGAATTCCCGACACCAGTTCCATCGCATTCGGCAATGCCGACAAATACTTCCGCGAGCCGGTCTACGATGTTTTTTTTACCGACGACTGGCGCGTGCTGCCCATTCTCACCATCAACGCGGGCGTGCGCTGGGAGTACAGTGCGCCGATGACCGAACTCTTTGGCCGGCTGGTGAATCTCGATATCAATTCATCTTTTACCGCTGCCGCTCCGGTGCTTGGCTCCGATCCTGTCGGCCCGGTGACGGGCGTGCATTATCCATCGTCGTTGATTCGCCCTGACCGCGCGGGCATCCAGCCACGCATCGGAATCTCGTGGCGGCCCATAGCCGCGTCGACCGTGGTCATTCGCGCCGGCTACGGCGTCTATCGCGACAGCTCGGTGTATCAGAGCATCGTCAACCAGATGGCCCAGCAGGCTTCCTTGCCAAATACCACCAGTTTCAGCATTCAGAACAACCCCGCTTCCTGCCCGCTCACGCTGAGCAAGTTTTCCGTTCCGGCCTCCACTTGCGTGGCGGGAACGCTGGATACCTTTGCCATCGATCCCGACTATCGCATCGGTTACGCGCAGGTGTGGCAGCTTACCGTTCAGCGTGACCTGCCTTTTGCGCTGCAGATGGTGGCGACTTACATGGGAACGAAGGGCACGCATGGCGCGCAGCAGATGGTGCCCAACACTTATCCCATCGGCGCAACCGATACCTGCCCCGATTGCCCCAGCGATTTCACTTATCGCTTGTCGGGCGGCAACTCCACGCGCCAGTCGGGCCAACTTCAATTGCGCCGCCGGCTCAAGAATGGATTTACGGCCACGCTGAATTACACCTGGTCCAAATCCATCGACGACGATGCCATTCTCGGCGGGCAGGGTTATACGAGTTCCAACGTGCAGGGGCCGAGCGGATCGGCGGCGATTGCGCAGAACTGGCTCGATCTGCGCGGCGAACGGGGGCTCTCGACATTCGATCAGCGGCAGCTCGTCAACCTGACTGCGCAGTACACCAGCGGCGAAGGCCTCGGCGGCGGCACGCTCATGAGCGGCTGGCGCGGCCGCCTGCTGAAAGAGTGGACGCTGCTCGGCACCATGAGCGAAGGCACCGGTTTTCCTGAAACGCCGATCTATGCGATTGCCGTGCCCGGCACCGGGTATACCGGCGTCATCCGTCCCAGCCTGACCGGCGCCGCGATATATACATCGGGCCCGTCGCACGTGAGCGCGGCAGCCTACACGGCCCCTGCGCCGGGGCAGTGGGGAACTGCCGGCCGCGACTCCATCACCGGGCCCAACCAGTTCACGCTCAACAGCTCGCTGGCGCGCACTTTCAGGCCGCATGGCAAGATCTATGTCGATCTCACTGTCAGCGCCGATAATGTGCTCAACCATCCCGAATACACCGCGTGGAATACTTCATGGAATGACGCCAGCCTGGCCAATGCCGAGCTCTTCGGCCGGCCCACTTCGGCCAACGGAATGCGCACGGTGAGTACCCTGTTGCGGGTGAGGTTTTAGTCATGAGAAGCTTCCCTCTCATTCCGCTTCTTTGCGCCGCATGCGCCTTTGCGCCCGCGCAGCAGGTCGGCCAGAACAAAGCTGCCGGCGCCGAACAGGGCCCCGTGTTCAAGGTTGAATCGCAACTTGTCGTCGAGGCGGTCACGGTCAAAGACAAACAAGGCCACTTCATTCCCGGCCTCACGGCCAAGGACTTTGTGATCACCGAAGACGGCGTGCCGCAGGAGGTGCGCTACTGCGAACACGAGGATCTGACCTCGGACGCAAAGCTGCTGCCGGCATCGACCCGCGCTACCGAAGACGTGCACATCTACGATCGGCTGGCCCGCACCCAGATCGCGCCTGAGGCGATGGGCGATCAGAAATACAAGAACCGCCGGCTGATTGCGCTTTACTTCGACATGGTCGGAATGTTTCCGCCCGACCAGATGCGCGCGCTCAATGCCGCCGAGCAGTTTGTGCGCACGCAGTTGACGGCCGTCGACCGGGTGGCCATTCTTCGCTACCAGGGCGGAGGAGTCGACATCCTGCAGGACTTTACCTCTGATCGCAACCGGCTGCTGAGCATCCTTGAAACAATGGCCGTGGGCGAAGGGCAGGGATTCGCCGACACCACCGACGACGCGAGCAGCTCTGACACCGGCGCAGCCTTCGGGCAGGACGACAGCGAGTTCAATGTCTTCAACACCGACCGCCAGCTCTCCGCACTCCAAACCGCGGCGCACATGCTGGGCCGCGTGAATGAGAAGAAGTCACTCATCTATTTCGCCGGCGGCATGCAGCTCAACGGCATCGACAACCAGGCGCAGCTGCACGCAACGGTCGACGAGGCCATTCGCTCGGGCGTCACTTTCTGGACCATCGATGCGCGCGGCCTGGTGGCCGGGGCGCCGCTGGGCGACGCCACCGTGGGCTCGCAGGGTAACCAGGGCATGTACACCGGCGCTGCCGCGCAGGCCGTCAGAGACGACTTTCACCAGTCGCAGGACATGCTCTTCGCTTTAGCCGGCGACACCGGAGGCAAGGCGTACCTCGACAACAACGACCTCGATCGCGGTATCGTGCAGGCGCAGGACTCGGTCTCGGATTACTACGTTCTCGGCTACTACTCCACAAACACGGTCAAGAACGGCCGCTTCCGCCGCATCAAGATCACGCTGGCTTCGAATGCCAGCGCCGATATGAATTATCGCCAGGGCTACTACGCGGACAAGGACTTCGCCAGGTTCACGGCGGTCGATAAGGAGCGCCAGCTTGAAGACGCGCTCATGCTCGAAGATCCCATCACCGATCTCACCATCGCCATGGAGATCGACTACTTCCAGCTCAACAGAGCGGAGTATTTCGTGCCCATTATCGTGAAGATTCCGGGACGCGAGCTGGCCTTGGCCAAGAAGGGGGGCTACGAGCACACGCTGATCGATTTCGTGGGCGAGATCAAGGACGTGGTCGGCGGCACGACGGTTTCAAATGTGCGCGACGACGTCAACATCAAGCTCAGCGATGCTACCGCTGCAGAACTGGCGCACCGGCCCATCGAGTACGACACGGGATTCACGCTTCTGCCCGGCCGCTACGAGATAAAGTTCCTGGCGCGCGACGACGAGACCGGCCGCATCGGCACCTATCAGACCACTTTTACCATTCCGAATCTCAACAAAGAAGAGAAGCGCGTGCCCATCAGCGCCGTGGTACTGGGCAGTCAGCGCGTCGAGCTCAACCAGGCCGTCTATGACGCGGCCAAGGCCAAAGAGCGCATGAAAGACGATGCGGTGAATCCGCTGGTTGAAGACGGCAAGAAATTGATTCCCAGCGTTACCCGCGTCTTCTCGACTACGCGCGATATCTACGTCTACTTCCAGGCCTACAAGCAGACGCCGTCGGCGGGCAATCCGCCGCTGTTTGCGTTTGTGAGCCTATACCAAGGCGACACCAAGGTGTTTGAAACCGCGCCGACGGCGATTGCGCCATCGGCGGTGAGCCGGCTGGGCACCATGCCGCTCAGCTTCAACCTGGGCGTGAAGGGCCTCGCGCCCGGGCCGTATGAATGCCAGGTCACCATCCTCGACCCGGCTACGCAGAAGGCCAACTACTGGCGCGCGCCGATCGTGCTGGTGCAGTGAGCCCGTGACTCCCCCCGGGGTGTTCGATTTCGGACGGGGCGGGCTGACTTTGGACACATCACCTTCCAATTGGCACCGCAACTTCTTTGTTTTGATGTCTGCGGTTTGGTAATCCGCTTGCGAAAGGTAATACGGGACACGCCCGCACCAACTGTCGTGTAGAGGAGAAATAAGGATGGTCAGGGATCTTCGGCTCGCGCTGCGACAGTTGCGAAAGTCCCCGGGGTTTACGATCACCGCAATCGTCACGCTCGCCCTGGGCATTGGTGCGAATTCGATTGTGTTCAGCGTGCTGAACGCGCTGGTTCTGCATCCGCTGAACGTGCCCCAGGCGCAGAGCCTGTACATGGTGCAACGGGTGTGGCCGGGCGTGGGGCCGGCGCCGTCGCAATCGTATCCTGACTACCTGGACATGCGCGACCGGAACCACTCCTTTGTGTCGCTGGCAGCTTACGACATTGTCGGCGCGGTAGGCGTGAACACTGGCGCGGCGACTCCGTCAGCGGCCTGGCCGTATGCGGTGAGCGGAGATTATTTCGAGACGCTCGGAGTCCAACCGTACCTGGGACGTTTTTTTGGCGCGGCCGACGAGCACGGCGACAACAGCGTGCCGTACATCGTGCTGACCTACGCGTACTGGAAGAGCCACTTCGACGGCGATCCGCAGACGGTGGGACGCACGGTACAGGTGAACGGTCATGCTTACACAATTCTGGGCGTGGCGCCGCCGGGATTTCGCGGGACGGAGCTGTTTTTCTCTCCGGCGTTTTTTGTGCCGATCGTCGACGTGCCGCAGATCGACGCGGGCTGGAATCCTCTGCACGATCGAGCGACAAATTTCGTGTGGATAGTGGGGCATTTGAAGCGCGGCGTGACGTCGGAAGAGGCGACTGCGGATCTGAACACGATGGCGGCGTCGCTGGCGAAGGAATATCCGAAGGACGACTCGGGACTGAATCTCGACCTGGCGCAGCCGGGGCTGGTGGGCGATACGCTGGGACGGCCGGCGCGGGCGTTCATGCTGGGACTGACGCTTCTGGCGGGGCTGATCCTGCTGGCCGGCTGTGCGAACCTGGGCAGCCTGTTTGCAGCGCGGGCGGCAGACCGCTCGCGCGAGATCGCGATGCGCATGGCGTTGGGGGCGCGGCGAAGGCTGGTGGCGCGACAGCTGCTGACCGAAGCGGTGCTGATTGCGCTGGTCGGAGGGGCGGTGGGACTGCTGGGGAGCGTGGCGATTCTGCGCTGGCTGAGCGCCTGGAATCCGATACCGATTATCCCGATCAACGTGCCTGTGAATCCGGATGCGAGCACCTACGCAGTGGCGCTGGGGCTGGCGCTGGCGTGCGGATTACTGTTCGGGATGGTTCCCGTGCGGCAGGTGCTGCGTGCAGATCCATGGCAGATTATCAGGAGCGGCGTGCCGGGCGAAGGGATGAGGCGGTTCGCGCTCCGGGATCTGCTGCTGGTGGGGCAGATTGCGATTTGCGCGGTGCTGGTAACCTCTTCGCTGGTGGCCGTGGAGGGACTGATACGTTCGCTCAACAGCGATTTTGGATTTCAGCCGCGGGGCGCGATGCTGGCGGGGGCGTCACTGGGCATGGTCGGCATAACCGGCGATCAGCAGCTGACGATGGAGCGAAAGATGCTGACCGCGGTGGCGGAAATTCCCGGAGTGACGGCGGTTGGCTATGCGGATCGGCTGCCGTTGAGCGCGGGAGGGAACGATGCCTGCGTGTTTTACGACAGTGATGCTGATTATCGGCCGTCGAATTGCCGTGCCTACGCGCAGCAGTTCGACGTATCGCAGGATTATTTCAGGGCAGCCGGGACGCCGATGCTGGCAGGGCGCACGTTCACGCTGCAGGACACCAAGGGCGCCCCGCTGGTGGCGGTGGTGAATCGCGAGTTCGCACGGAAGATGTTCGGGTCGGTGGAGAAGGCGATCGGCAGCGACTACAAGGCCTTCGGCGGCACGCGCGTACAGGTGGTAGGCGTGGTGGAGAACGGCAAATACGAGCGATTGACTGAAGACCAGCAGCCGGCGATGTTTTATTCGTTCCTGCAAAGGCCGGCGGGAACCGTGTGGCTGGTGGTGCGCTCCATGCGCGATTCTGAGGAAACCGCGGCGTCGATGCGGGAGACTCTTCGCAGTCTGGATGCGGGATTGCCGGTGCGGGTTGAAACCTGGGACGTCGAGTTGAGCTGGGCACTGTTTCCGGCACGCGTGGCCACAGTGGCATTGGGTGTGCTGGGGTTGCTGGGCGCGATGCTGGCGGTGACGGGGATCTTTGGCATGGCGTCGTATGTGGTCAGCAAGCGGCTGCGCGAGCTGGGGATTCGCGTGGCGCTGGGCGCGGGGCGGCGCGAGATTCTGCGCACGGCGTTGGGGCGGGCGCTTCGATTGCTGGCCATCGGATCAGCCGCTGGCCTGGTGCTGGGAGTTCTGGGGACACGCGTGTTATCGCATATCGTTTACCAGGCCACGCCGAAAGATCCGCTGGTGCTGGGCGGCGTAACCATCACCATGCTGGTTCTCGGCCTGATGGCGGCATGGATTCCGGCGCGCCGCGCCCTTGCGGTGGACCCACTGATCCTTTTGCGCGAAGAGTGAGCTGAAGCAGACCATTCGCCGAGGGTGTTGACTGTCGACGAGTGCGGATCACTCCCGATCTCACTGAGCGAAGCTTTTGCCGACATTTCTCAAACAGTGCGTGTAGATTATGAATTCAGCTATCGGAGTGGCGCCTGCGGGCCGGGAGGCCCGCAGGGACAGCCGGTCAGGAGACCGGCGCTACAACCTTCGGCTGCCTGTGAGAAATGCGGGTAAGGTGTGAGCGTTTTCACCTGTTGATGTGAGCTAGAAGGCGTAGAAGACGCCGCCCATGGGCATTCGTGTCTGCGTGTAAACGCCCTGTGCCGGATACAAGTCGGAGAGGTTTGGCACATGATAGATCAGGGCGCGATATTGCACTCTGAAACCCAGGTGATGCGAGATGGCCAAGTCGAGGCCGCCCCCGTAGATCCAGGAGGGGCGGACAACGTCGTTTTCAGGATAGCGGTTGGTGGGGACGGGGGTTTGGCCCACCGTGACGCTGTAGGCGGGCTGGTCAATGAAGAAGCCCAGGCCGCCAACGGCGAAGGGACGCAGCGCGCCGAATTTTTTTGAGATGACCCAATCGAGTCCGACGGTGCTGCCCTTAGACGGAATCCTCTGGGGCGGAGTATTACAGATGCTACCGCAGGCAGGAGCAGGCGCCGGAACGACAGTTTGGTCGGCGGGATTATAGGAATAACTGAACTCGTAGCCGATGAACGGGCTATGGATGTGGCGAAGCTCAAACATTCCACCGCCGGAATTGGTAGGCGTCTGGGTTACTCCCATCGCTGTGGTGGTGCTGTTCATGGCCTCATAAAAACTGAAACCCATATCGGTCTCGCTAACGGAATTGGACGCAGGCTGCGCCTTGCTTTGCGCAGGAGCCTGGGACGTGCTGGCCTGCCCACGAGCCAGTGCGCCCGCAGCGCACAAGGCAACGACGGCAACGAGAGAAAGAATCGATGAATAAGCCCTCTTCACTTCTGCTTGTTCTCCTTGGTTCACATCTCCTTTGTACACATCTTTCAGGAGAAGTCCCAGAATACTATTATGGACTCCGAAATCTGGATGAGGAGATCAGTGGGCAGGTTAAGATTCCAGCGGCGTGGTAGCCCGAGGCGGGGTGATGGCGATGCGGGAGCAATGAATGCACACTGATCGCACGTTCAGCACAAAAGCCCGGACTCAAGTGAGTCCGGGCCCTTGGTTGGTGCGGAGTGCGCGGGTTGAGGGCTTATCGCCTGATCTGCAGGGAGAGCGTGGTGGTTGCGCTCAGGCTTCCGCTGGTGCCCTTGATGGTGATGGTGTAGGTTCCGGTCCCCTGACTGCGGGGTACGGTCAGGTTGAAGTCGGTTGTGCCGGAACCGGTGACCGAAGTTGGGCTGAAGCTGTACGTGACCCCGGAGGGCACGCCGGTTGCAGAGAAGGTGACGGCCGAGTCAAATCCACCCGATGCCGTGACGGTAACGATCGCGTATCCGCTCTGGCCTTCATCGAGGTAACCCGAGGAGGGCGAGACAGAGAGGGTGAAGCTGCCCTGCGACGGCGCCGTGACGGTGAGGTTCACCGTGGTGGTTTCGATGGTTGAGCCGGAGGTGCCCGTCACCGTGATGGCGTAGGTTCCGGTGGCAACCGTAGAGGCCACGGTGATATCCATGATGGAGCTACCGGCGCCGGTGATGGAGGTCGGGTTGAAAGTGACGGAGACGCCGGAGGGTGCGCCCGAGGAGGTCAGTGCGATCGCGGAATCAAATCCGCCCGTGACGGTGCTGGTAATTGTGGACGATCCCGAGTTGCCCTGCACGATCGAGACTGCTCCCGGCGAAGCGGTCAGGCTGTATCCGGGCGTGGATGAAGCGGAGCCGGCGAGGGCGTTCAGCAAACCCGAACCGTTGGGGCTGCCCCAGCCGGTGGCGAGGTCGTATCCCGTGGTGGCGGAGTAACCGTTGCTGCCGCTGGTGATGTCGTGGAAGTCGGAGTCGTAGCTGGAGCCTTCGCCGAGGGTGTAGAGGCTCGGATTGATGAAGCCGAGTGTCTTGTTGCCATTGGCCACCGACTGCTGATTGACGAGCGCCAGGTAGCCAGCCCACAGCGGGGTGGCAAAGCTGGTGCCGCCATACTCGTTGGCGGTGCAGGCTTCCTGGTCGGCGCAGACGTAGTAAGTGAAGTTTGCGTTGGCTGAAACGTCAGGTCCATTGCGATAGGTCTTGGAGCAGCTTGAGCAGCCGGCGGCCGCCGTCGTCTGCCACGAGGGAATCGCGTACTTGTCGGGCGAGATGCCGCCACCGCCGTCAGACCAGGCCGTTTCCGAGGCCCACGGACCTGCGGCGGAGCTGGTTTCAAGATCGGTGCCGCCGACCGAGGTAATGTATACGTCGTCAGCGGGGAAGATCTCCGCTCCGGTTCCTGAGGTGGTCCACTTGCCGTCGTCGCCGGCAGCCTGGAAGAGGTTCTGGCCCTGCAGCGCGAACTCTTCAAAGTAGGGGTTGTCGGTGTTGGGGTCTGCGGGGCTCCAGGTCCACGACGAACTCAACTGCGCGTTGAGCGGGCTGGCGGTGGCCATGGCGTTGAAGATGGCTGAGTCGGTCGAGCCAACGTACATTACCAGGCTTGAGAGTCCCGGCGCCATGCCCAGCGCCTGCGTCATGTCGAGGGTCTGTTCGGTGTCGTCGCACTTGGGATAGGTGCAGCTGGTGCTGGTGCCGTCGGTCGAGTCAAGCGTGATGGGCACATTGTTGGTCTGGCCGGCGTTCTTGTAGTAGGTGGTCAGGTCGGTCAAGTCGGTGCCGTAGTACTCGAGGAGTCCGAGCGACTGGCCGGTGCCGGTGAGCGAACCACCGTAGTAGGCGGCGCGCATGTCGCTGCCCAGGAACGAGGCCGACGGGCCGGAACCGGTGGTTGCGCCGGATTTTTCCTTCGATCCCGCGGGACGCCGGTCAAGGCCTGCTGGATGAGGGATGGAGAAGTTGTCGAGGCCCGCGACGTGCCAGAGCTGGAAGGGCAGGTTGACGGTGGGCTCGCGGTCGGGGGCGTAGAAGGTGCGGTTTTCGGTCGGGTGCTGGTAGAGGTTCATGTGCACGTTGAGTGCTTTTTCAACGTTTGCTACCGTGCCTGAGACCTGCAGGTTCACGCGGTTGCGCGAGGTAGATAGGACGGTAAGGCCGTTCTCGTGCGCAAACTCGATGAGCGTGTTGTAGTCCTCCTGGGTGGGACCGAACCGCGCTGTGAACTCGTCGACCGTGAGGAACTTGTGATAGGAGGGGCTGTTTGAGTTGTAGAGATCGGACAACAGGCTATCTAACTCGTCCTGGTTGCGGAGCGGCAGAACCAGAACCAGACTCATGTTCTGATTCGCAGGCATCCGGCCGAGCATGGGCGCCTGGCCGTTAAGCGTGGCCTGGCGAACGTGGTGCGTAAGAACTGGCTGAAGTTGCGCGTGGCTGAAAGCGGCCGCGGCGAACAGGACCGCGGAAATGGCGAGAATTCTAGTGCTCAGTTTGCGGATCATTCATTCTCCTTGGCGAGAGAGATTGTGGAAAGTTGTTTTGAACGAAGGCACTGCAATCGAATAGGGATCGACTCGTCAGCTTGGGGAAGCTATATGGAGTTCGGGTTCCCATTGCACCTCTTGCGGGTGCTTGAATCAACAGTGTTCGGGGCCCGATGTTGACGAATTCTGAGGGAAAGGAGGTACAGGTGTAAAGAGAAATCAAATGTCTTTATCAACGCATTATGAACAGGCTTCTAATGTCCAACGCGGTGGTGCGGAGAATTCTGCTTAAATCGATCGGGGAAGAATACGAACACGAAACTATGTTGCCCGAGATGATAGCATCAAAAGTGACTGATGCCTACAAATCATAAGCTCAAGATCATCCCGCTGGGCGGGGTGGGCGAGTTCGGGATGAACTGCCTGGCCCTGCGCTGGGAAGACGACATTATTGTGATCGACGCCGGCCTGATGTTCCCTGAAACGGAACTGCTGGGAGTGGATATTGTCGTCCCCGACATCAGCTACCTGATTGAAAACAAGCAGCATGTGCGGGCCATTCTGCTTACTCACGGCCACGAGGACCACATCGGGGGCCTGCCGTGGATTCTGAACGAGCTGAAGGTGCCGGTGTACGCTACCGAGTTTACGCTGGCCTATGTTGAGGACAAGCTCGAAGAGCATTCGCTGCTGGACGACACCGAGCTGATTGAGATCTCACCCAAAGAGAAGTTCACCATCGGGCCCTTCACCATCGAGCCCATCCGCGTGACGCACTCGATGGCCGATTGCGTGGCGCTGGCCATCGATACGCCGGTGGGGGTGATCATTCACACCGGTGATTTCAAGGTGGATCTGTCGCCGCTGGACGACAAGGCCTTCGACCTGCACACCTTTGCTGAGTACGGCAAGCGCGGCGTTCTGTGCCTCTTGCAGGACTCGACGAATGTAGAGCGCACCGGCTACACGCCCAGCGAGCGGGCCGTGATTCCGCGTCTAGACGAAGTTTTCTCGCGCACCAAAAAGAAGTTGTTCTTCAGCTGCTTCTCATCGTCGGTCTACCGCATCCGCATTGCGCTTGAACTGGCGCGCGCCCATGGCCGGAAGGTTGCGGTCATCGGCCGTTCGATGACCGAGAGCACTGAGATTGCGCAGGACCTGGGCTACATCGAAATTCCGCCGGGGCTCATTATCAATCCCGGCCAGCTGCGCGACTTTTCGCCGGAGCAGTTGATGATCCTGATCAGCGGCACGCAGGGCGAGCCCATGAGCGCGCTGAGCCGCGCGGCGGTGGATAACCACAAGCACGCGCGCATCGAGGCCGGCGATACCGTAGTGCTGAGCTCGCGCATCATTCCCGGCAACGAGAAGAACATTCATCGCGTGATCGACCACCTGAACCGGCGCGAGGCCGACGTGATCTGCGACGACGGCTCGAGCGGACTGATCCACGTGAGCGGCCACGGCAGCCAGGAGGAGTTGCGGCTCATCATCAACCTGGTGCGGCCCAAGTTCTTCATTCCCATTCATGGCGACTACCGTTTTCTGCGCAGGCACGCAAAGATCGCGATGGAGACCGGAGCGGTGGAGCACGCCATGGTGATTGAGGACGGCGATGTGCTGGAACTCGACCGGGACGACGCGCGCAAGAAGGAGAAAGTGACTGCTGGCCGGATTCTCATCGACTCCGGATCGTCGATCGATGTGGTCGAGGACCTGGTGATCCGCGACCGGCGAATCCTCTCTGAAGATGGCGTGGTGCTGGCGGTTCTGGCCATCAATAAGAAATCCGGCAAGGTGGAACGCGAGCCTGAGGTGCTGATGCGCGGCTTTGGCGGCGCAGATATTACCGACCAGGCGCGCGAAACGGTGTTGAAGACGCTGGATGGACTGAGCCCAGAGCAGAAGAGCGACTACGGGATGGTGAATGAGAAGGTGCGCGTGGAGCTCAAACGGCTGATCCAAAAGTCGACCGGGCGCCGGCCCATGATCATGCCGGTGATATTGGAGATCTGAGAGAAAAGGGAACAGGGAAAAAGGGCGGGGTCCTTTTCGGGACCGCCCCTTTTTATTGGTCGCCGTTCGAGCAGTGGCCGCTACCGCGGGATCGGGCTTTATGCCGCAGTGTGATGAGCCGCCGGCCGCGCGGCGTGATGGGCAAGGCTGTGCTTCGCCGCGTGCGGAATGGTGCGCTTCAGAATGAAAACCTCGCCGAGCGAGAGCCAGACGTTGCCTTCAAGGTCGAGGTACCCGGCCTTGTATTCCTTGCACAGTGCACGCGCTTCATCTGATATGTGCGGAGCGATAATCACCGGCGTTACCGGTGCATGGGCGCGCGCAGTGCTCCTGCACAACTCTTCGAGGAGCGGGCGCAGATGTGAGGGCCGGTCGTCGGTCGCTACCTTACAGGCCAGTGTGTGGTGGTGGCCGTACACATCCACGCTGGCGGTGAATGCGTAGGCCGATCCCGCCCCGGGTGATGGGTGCACAATCTCACGCACCTTTGCGCCGGACACGTCTGCCAGTGCTGCCCGCAGTGCTTCAGCAGCCCTGATCAACAATTCCTGTATTATGCCGATCGTTTTCATCTTCTTCCTCCGCAGCGCCTGCGCTGCAGCCAGCGTGCCGAGCCAGTTGCCATCGCGCGGCGAGTCGCCCTGCGTAATTCAATTGGTAAGGGCTTCAGGCCGCCGCACCGGTCTCCAGGTTTTCAAGTTCGAACTCCAGGTCCTCCAGCTCCGCTGCAATGGGGTGCAGGTTCGCATCAGGATTGTCAAATCCCAGAACGAACGATCCTTCCCCGGCTGGAATCATGTAGAGAGGCATGGAACCCCGGCAATTGCTACCCTTGGCCTGTTTTGACTCCAGCCACAGGCAGAGCCGGGGGTCGTGAATCTCCGGTTCGTCATCCCAGAAACGCGCCGTTAATCCGCAGCGGATCAGCAGATGATCGAGTTGCAGGTTGATGGATTTGATTCCTCTGGGAAAGTATTGGCGAGCGTTGTTTTCGCCAACATAGAGACCGGTGACCCGGTTTCCGTGGCATTTGGATTTAACCACCATAAGTTCGCTCCGTTCTTAATGTGACGCTGAAGAAGGCGACGAGTTCCGCTCCACACGCGCCTAAATTATTCAATGTGCCGAAGATCGCGAGCAGGTCCGGCAGAAGGCGATCAGGCATGCTTCACAGGCCAATAACAGCGAAGCCGGAGAGCAACTGTGCTGGGAGAATTCGCCGTAGCCGCTCGAAAGACTGGCTAGGGCGCGAATCCCGGCATATTCCGTTTCCGGAATCACTGGCTGGTGGCGCGTGGCTCAGAATTTGGCGAGCGCGTGAACGAGCCGGTTTGTGCCCCGGCTCTGACTATCTGGGAACGCGCGCCTGCCTAAAAGCTCTGGGGAGTCAGCCCTTCAAGCAATCGGCACGATGCCGAAACCATTGTTGGACGACGCTCGACTTCGCCAACATCCTCGTAAGTGCTTTGAGGCTCTCCGCTTCCTGACCCTTCGGATGCAAAACTCGAGCATTGAAAATGCTTTGCATCCCGGCCATCAGCCGCCCAGGCCAGAAGCGGCGCCACCGTTGGAAATCAGCGGAAAAAACCGCACCATCTGGCCCGATAGTGATCCACATTGAATGCGAAGTCAAGAGCGGGAAGATGAAATTTGCGCGTCGCCGACAAAATTCCAGCGGGGCGAAACCGCAACTGCGCGGGAGCTGGAGGTGAATCTCAGGCGCGGCTGCGGGTCCGTTTCGATGGCTCGTCAGAGAAAATCTGCCCGTCGCGAATGTGCACGACGCGATGCGCGAACTCGGCGATGTCGGCCTCATGCGTCACCAGCACGATGGTATTGCCTTGGGCGTGAAGCTGATCGAAGAGCGCCATGATTTCGAGACCAGTCTTCGAGTCAAGGTTGCCGGTGGGCTCGTCGGCGAGGATGATCGAGGGGTTGTTCACCAGCGCTCGGGCGACGGCTACGCGCTGGCGCTGGCCGCCTGAGAGCTCGTTGGGCTTGTGCATCATGCGCGACTCGAGGCCCACCGAAGCCAGCGCCTGTTTGGCCTTTTCGATGCGCGCCACTGCCGGTGTGCCGTTGTAGATCAGCGGCAGCTCAACGTTGTGCAGTGAAGTGGCCCTGGCCAGCAGGTTGAAGGTCTGGAAGACAAAGCCGATCTCTTTGTTCCGGATGCGAGCCAGCTGGTCGTCGTCGAGTTCGCTCACCAGTTGACCGTTCAACCAGTATTTGCCCTTGGACGGCGTGTCGAGACAGCCGATCAGGTTCATCAGGGTGCTCTTGCCCGATCCCGACGGACCCATGATGGCCACGTACTCGTTATGGCGGATGCGCAGCGAGACGCCGCGCAGAGCCTGTACCTGTTGCTCCGATCCCATGTCGTAGGTGCGCCACAGGTCTTCCACCACGATGACGTCGTCGGTGTGTACAGTGTCAACTTCGGCGGCAATTTCGGTCATCATGCTATTCAGGGCCATCCATCCATCCATCCTTTTGACTGCACAATCCTTGCCGAACTACACATTATTTGTCCGAAGCCCGCAATCTGGGGTTGCGCCGGCCATCGGATTCGTGTCGCCCCTTACGAGCTGCTGCTGGTCGAAAACGAAATCGGCTTTACCGTATCCCGTTTCAAAAGCGAGCCGTTCTTGAGGATCCGCAGCGTCTTGTAGGGACCGGACACAATCTCCGCCCCCGGGGGCGGTCCTTTTAGAACCTCAATGTCGGTTGCTCCGGTAATGCCGGTCGTAACCGGAACGAACTTGGCCCGCAGCTTTCCACGCCCATCCTTCTCTACCACAAATACACCCTGGACCGGATTCGGTTTGGCTAGTCCACCGGGAGAGGTCGATGCGGCCTGCACCGTGCCCGAGCTCTTTTTGGAGTCCTGAGAGGGATCGTACATGGTGAGCGCCTGGATGGGCAGCGAAGCCACATTCGACTTGTGCGCGGTGGTGATTTTGGCCGTGCATGAGAGTCCCGGCCGCATCTCGCTCAAATCCTGGTTGGAGTTGAGCGTTACCACCACCTTGAAGTCCTTTGCCTCTTCGGTGCCGGTGGTCGAGGTCGAGGTAGCCTGACCGGTGGAGCGCAGCAGAGCCTGGTCGCCCACCAGCGTCACCGTTCCTTTGAAAGTTTTGCCCGGCAGCGCATCGACCGTCACTTCCGCCGACTGCCCAAGCTGGACGGCCGGAATGTCAGTTTCGTCCACCTTGACCTCGGCAGTGATCACGCTCATGTCCGCCAGGGTCATCAGTGTTGAGCCCTCGGTGTTCTGAATGCCCTCGACCACGGTTTCGCCTTCACGCACGGGTTCGTTGGTCACAATCCCGTCGAACGGCGCCGTCGCAATGGTCCGGGAAAGCAGGTCCTGGTTTACCTGCAGATCGGCTTGCTGGGTTTGCAGGTGACCGCGCGCCGAATCGGTATTAGCCTTGGCCTGGTTGAGCGTGGCAATGGCGTGGTCGACGTTGGCTACGTCGGTGTCGTAAGCGGCCTTTTTGGCGTCGTAGTCCTGCTTGGCCATAATTCCGTCGTGGTAGAGCGCCTGGGCCCGCTGCCAATCGAATTTCTTTTGTTCGAGGTCGGCCCTGGCCTGCTCGACGCCGGCCTGCGCCGTCTTTTCTGCCGCGATGTACGACAGGATGTCAGTCTTAGCGGCCGCAATGGCTGCCTCCTGCCCGTTCACGTTCGCCTGCTGCTGCACATTTTCGATGGTGGCTACGGTCTCGCCCTTGGTTACCCGGTCGCCTTCCTTCACGAATAGGTGGGTTACCCGGCCCATGGCTGTGGCGCCCACGTTTACAAATGTTTTTGGCCTGATCTGCCCCGTGCCGCTCACCAGGGTCGTCAGATCCTCCCGCACCACCGAAGCGGTAACCACCTTGGTGTAGCCCGACTGCTGGCGGACGACCATCGTCACGACCAGGACAACAGCAACTATTACTCCCAATACGATCAGCAGAATCTTTTTCATGGGCGTTCTATTGACGAGGCTCCTTAGTCAAGTGTACGCAAGTCCCCTTTGGGTGGTTCCATCCGGGTAGGTCAGAGTTTCCTGATTCTAAGGACGATTGAGGCAGGCATTTGGTTTGACGGGAGTGGCTTAAGGAACGTTTGCGAGTGCCACCAAGTATCCCCAGCGATGGTCTGCAGTGTCCGGATTCAGAGGCAGACGATTGGATTCAGAGGGTAAAAGACTGCCGCGCCGGGGCTGTCCGGTGGTGTGATTCTATGGTTTTTCCTTCCGAGACCGGCGTTGACTTCGCCGGGCGGCAAGCGTCTAACCGCCAGACAAGCGTTCAGAGCCTGCCGGCACCAGGGTCATTTACAGGCTCTGCAGCCTTGCCCCGCGCTTCTCGGACCCGTAGAATAAGGGATCGCAGGAGTTTGTAAAGGCTATGACGTTCAGCAGTCGCCGTTTTCTTGTTTCTGTCGTGGGTTGCGGGGTAATTTGCCTGCCGGCAGCCGTTGCATTTGCCCGCCAGGCTGCCCCGGCGGCGCAGCCACAAGCGCAGCCCGCCAATAGTACTGACCAGGACCAGGAACAGGATCCTCTTAAGCGGCAGATGTCTCCGCACGAGCGTTATAAGGCGCAGAAAGAGCTCCGCCAGGAGTTGAAAGGCACCTACAAGGTCTGGCTCAACCAGGAAGTTCCTTACATCATCACCGACGATGAGAGGAAAGCCTTCCTGAGCCTCAGTAACGACGAAGAGCGGGACGCATTCATCGAGGCCTTCTGGCAGCGCCGCAATCCCAATCCGGATTCCCCTGAAAACGAGTACCGCGAAGAGCATTACCGCCGCATTGCTTACGCCAACGAGCACTTTGCCGCCGGCAAACCCGGATGGAAGACCGACCGCGGGCACATCTATATCGCATTCGGACCGCCGGACAGTATCGACTCCCATCCCTCGGGCGGGACCTATGAGCGGCCGATGGACGAAGGCGGCGGCGAAACCTCGACCTTCCCGTTCGAGACCTGGCACTACCGTTATCTCGAAGGCATCGGCGAAAACATCGACATCGAATTCGTCGACACCTGCATGTGCGGCGACTATCACTTTACGATCGATCGTGCGGAGAAGGACGCTCTGCTGCACGTTCCCGGCGCCGGCCTCACCCAGTGGGAGCAAATGAACAAGGGCGACAAGACCGACCGCTTCAAGGGAGGCATGGAGGAGCTGGGACAGGGGCCGGACAGCAGCGGCAACCAGGGCAAGGAGTTTGACCGTATCGAATTGGCCGCAAAGCTGTTCGCGCCGCCCCCGATCAAGTTCAAGGATCTGGATGCTCTCACCGAGACTCACATCCTGAACGGCCCGCCGTTTCCGTTCGACGTCCGCACCGACTTCGTGAAGGTCACTGACAACACCGACCTGGTTCCGATCACAATTCAGATCAGAAACCGCGACATCACTTTCCAGACCAAGGACGGTGTTTCAGTGGGGAAGGTGAATATCCTCGGCAAGGTCACCACCATCATGCACAAAACCGTGCAGACCTTCGAAGATACGGTGGAGGTGAGCGAGCCATCGGAGCTGCTCGAGAAAGCGCTCGACCGCGATTACGTTTACTGGAAGGCGTTGCCGTTGCAACCCGGGCTCTACCGGCTCGATATCGCCATCAAGGACGTGAACAACCCCGACCACCTTGGGCTCTACGGCCACAGCCTCAACGTGCCCATCTATGACGACGAAAAACTGGGCACCTCGTCGCTGATCCTGGCCGACAAGATGAACCCGGTTTCGTCCCGCGACATCGGCAGCGGCAGCTTCGTCATCGGCAATACCTACGTGCGCCCGCGAGTGTCTACCAGCCCGGCCAACCCGGTGACATTCAATCGCAAGCAGGACCTGAGCTTCTGGATGCAGGTTTACAACCTGGGAATTGACGACAACACCAAGAGTAACTCCGCGAAGGTTACCTACCAGATCAGCGACGCCGCGACGGGCGTTGTGATTTTGGAGAAAGATTTGGAGTCAAAGGATTTAGGAGCGCACAGCGATCAGCTTACCGTCGAAAAGTCCCTGCCCCTGGCCGGACTGCCGCCGGGCAAATACAAAGTCACGGTGAAGATAAATGACGCCATCTCAAAACAAGAGATTGCGCAATCGGCTCCTTTTGTCGTCGAATAGTAGACACACAGCGTGTGAGAGGGCAGCCAGACTTCAGATCCGGCGCCAGCGCGAAGTTGAAGCATTCCGGAATCCTGCCAGGGACGCGGCGGATCACAGATCTGAAGCAAGATGATGCGAACTGCTTATCTCGCCGGTTTCGCCGTGCTCATTGCGTTGGGGACTTCTCCGCTGTGCGGAGCGGCCACAGTCTCAGTGTCGGGCATGGTGCGCGACTCAGCCGGTGTTCCGCAGATGGGCGCCGAAGTCGAGTTGCTGGCCGCAGACCTGAGCGTGGTGGCCAGCGTCTACACCAACGACAAAGGCAAGTTCAGCATTGATTCGGTAGTTCCCGGCAACTATGCAATCAAGGCGATGGGCGCGTATTTTCTGCCCTCCCTCCGCGAGAATCTCCGCATTCGTAAGGCCACCGTCGTCAACCTCACGCTGAACACGCTCTATGAAGCCATGCAGTGGCTTCCTGCCAAGCCGCGCACCGGCCACTCGCAGTCCGATGACTGGGCGTGGACCTTGAAATCTGCCGCCAATCGCCCGTTGCTGCGCTGGCTCGAGGATGGGCCGCTGGTGGTGGTTTCAGAAGGGGCGGGAAACTCTCCAAAGCTGAAGGCTCGGCTGATGGCCACCGGCCAGGCGGGAACCTTCGGCGAGAGCGGCGAGCGCTTTTCAAATACCGTGGAACTGACTCCGGCCAACAGCCGCGAGCTGCTGGCGCGGGTTGATTTTGCTCCCGATACCGACGCGGGCATGGAATCGATGCTCGGCTTCCGCCAGGAGCTTGGCTTTGCCGGATCGGTTCAGTCGGTTGCCGCCATTGCCATCCATCCCGATGAGTTCGACGGGATGGGCGACGAGGGCGTGGATGAGGCGGCGATCAATTCATCTGAGACCATGCATCTCGGCGATGAGTTTGAGCTGGAAGCGGGATCCGCCGAGGTGGCGGGTCACATCGCGGGCGATCGGCCTGCCGGTGTTACAGCGACTTTGCCTTATGCCTCGTTGGAATGGCGGGACGGCTCGAGCGCCATCCAATACCGCATGGCCACCCTGGTCCCCAATCCTGAAACGAACGACCAGACCGAAGCTCAAGCATGGCTTCCCGCGGCCGCCATGCGGAATGGCGAGCTGGTTCTGGAGCGCGGAATGCATCAGGAGATCGGATTCGAGCGGCAGACCGATACTTCGGGCGTGGCCGTAACGGTGTACGCAGACAATATCGAGAATCCGATTCTTGAAGCCATGAGCCGCACGGCTGGCGGCAACCCAAGCGTTGTCGACGCACCTTCCGCTGCGCTCATTGACCCCGAGAGCAGCATGATCCAGGCCGCAGGCCCAGGATTCTCCGCTGCCGGTGTGAGCGCAAGTTACGAGCGCGAAATTGCGGGCGGCAACCGTATCGCGGTCAGCTATTCGAGCGGCAGCGCGCTGGTGATGCCGGCGCTGCCCAATCCGGCTGGCATCCAGCAAATGGTGGCCGGTACTCGTGCGCACCGGTCTCAGGCCTACACCCTTTCGTTCTCGGGAACGCTCGACGGCACCCACACCCGATGGCGCGCAAGCTATCGCTGGCAGCCCGAGGACACGGTCACGGCAGTCGCTCCTTTCGCCGTCAATGCTTCAGACCCCTATCTCAATCTTCATCTCCGCCAGCCTATCCACCTTTGCCGCGATGGCTCGGGCGGAATCGAGGCCCTGCTCGACGTGAGAAACCTGCTGGCTCAGGGCTATCGGCCCTACGTCCTCAGCGACGGCTCGCTGCTGATCTTCACGCAAGGGCAGCGCGCGATTCGCGGCGGTTTGGCCTTCACTTTCTAGCTTCCACAAAAGCAATTTCACCCTGAGCGACCGAACCCGGTGAGGGAGTCGCGGGATTTGTATGTGCCTTTTGCGCGGCAAAACTTCCCCATGCACACCTGCTTTCGTAGAGTGCGCACTCCGCGTTACGGCGCGTATCATTTCTCGTGATGAGTGAAGAAACCGATTCGACCACCCCAAAACTGAGCCGCCGCGAGGCACTCGCGTCGGGACTGGCTCTGGCAGCCCTGGCTCCGCTGGCAGCCGCGCAGACCCCGGTTGCGCGCAAGGGCAACATCCACCAATCTGTCTGCCGCTGGTGTTACAAAGACATCGCGCTCGACCAGCTTTCCGCCTACGCGGCGAGCATCGGTCTCAAAGGCGTCGATTTGCTCGAGCCGGATGAGTACGAGGTTCCGCGGCGCTACGGCCTCATCTGCACCATGGCCTACGCTGGCGGCGGCGACATTGCCAGCGCGCTCAACCGCACTGAGAATCACGCAGCCATTGAAGCGGCCTTCCGCACCAACATCCCGCTGGCTCAAAAGGCGGGCGTTCCCAACGTGATCACCTTCAGCGGGAATCGCCGCGGCATGAGCGACGACGAAGGCGCGCGCAACACCATTGCCGGACTGAACCGCGTGAAAAAGATCGCCGAAGACAACGGCGTAAATATCTGCATGGAACTGCTGAACAGCAAGGTGAACCATCCCGACTACATGTGCGACCACACCGCGTGGGGCGTGCGCGTCGTGGAAGAAGTGAATTCGCCCAACGTGAAGCTGCTCTACGACATCTACCACATGCAGATCATGGAGGGCGATCTGATCGCCACCATTCGCGCGAATCTCCAGTGGATCGGACATTTCCACACCGGGGGCGTGCCCGGCCGTCATGAACTCGACGACACGCAGGAAGTACAATGGGATGGGGTGATGCGGGCGATAGCTGCGGCGCAGTTCAAAGGCTACGTTGCTCACGAGTTCATACCTACCCGCGACCCGTTCGCCAGCCTTCGTGCCGCCGCCGATTTGTGCGATGTGTAACCCTGTTTCTGCGATGTGCAGTTCTGTTTCTATGTTTGCCTGGTGAATCATGAGGGCCCTGCTACTTTCTGAGTACAACCGTCTTGAGATCGTCGACCTGCCCGCGCCTGCCGCCGGACCTGAGGAGATACTGGTTCGCGTTGAAGCCTGCGGCATCTGCGGCAGCGATGTGCATGGGATGGACGGCTCGACCGGCCGCCGCATTCCACCCATCGTGATGGGGCACGAAGCCGCCGGCACCGTAGTTGCTGTCGGCCCGGGCGTTGACGACATTGCCGTCGGCGACCGCGTCACCTTCGACTCCACCATCTCCTGCGGGAAATGCGACTACTGCCTGCGCGGTGAAATCAATCTCTGCGACAAGCGGGAAGTTATTGGCGTCTCCTGCGGCGATTACCGCCGTCATGGCGCCTTTGCCGAATATCTCTCGGTGCCCCGCCGCATCGTCTACCCGCTCCCCGCCGAGCTGGGCTTTGCCGAGGCGGCGATGCTCGAGGCAATCTCGGTGGCCATGCATGCGGTTCGCGTCTCAGGCGCTGCCGCGGACGAAACCGCGCTGGTGGTTGGAGCGGGCATGATCGGTCTGCTCACTCTGCAGGCCGCGCACGCGGCGGGATGCAAGCGGGTCTATATCTCCGACCTCGACCCCACACGACTTGCCCTGGCCGTGAAACTCGGCGCAGACCACGCGCTGCCGTTCTCGGGAAGGCAGCTCGCGCATCGCATTGCCGAGCTCACTGCCGGACGCGGCGCCGATCATGTCTTCGAAGCCGTTGGCAACAACGAGACAGTTTCCACCGCCATCAGCTGCGTGCGCAAGGGAGGCACCGTCACGCTGATCGGCAATGTGGCGCCGGAGGTCACCCTGCCGTTGCAGAGCGTGGTCTCACGCCAGATACGGCTGCAAGGATCGTGCGCCTCGTCGGGCGAGTATCCGCAGGCCATTGAGATGGTGGCCTCAGGCAAGATCAAAGTCAAGCCTCTCATCACTGCCGTTGCCCCGCTCGACCAAGGTCCACAATGGTTCGAGCGCCTGCACGCCCGCGAGCCGCACCTGATGAAGATTGTTCTGACGCCGGGAAATCCATGACCTCATCAGCCACGACCTTATCGGGGACCGATTCGATCTTCGACCTCAGCGGGCAGGTTGCCATTGTGACTGGAACCAGCCGCGGGCTTGGCCAGTATCTTGCCCGCGCTCTTGCCAAGGCCGGCGCAGACCTGGTTCTCACCAGCCGCGACAGCGCGACGCTGAGGCCGTTTGAAGAAGAGATCGGGGCCATGGGCCGCCGCGCGGTATCGCTCGCGCTCGACGTGCGCAATCAGCAAAGCATCGAGCGCATGGCCGCCGAGGCCGAAGCCGCCTTTGGCCAGATTCACATCCTCGTGAACAATGCGGGCTGCAATATCCGCAAGCCCGCGCTCGAGGTCACGTGGGACGACTGGAACACCATTCTCGACACCAACCTGCGCGGCTCGTTTTTTGTGGCGCAGGCTGTGGGGCGCGGCATGGTGGCCAAAGGCTACGGCCGCATCATCAACATCGGTTCGGTCACCAGTGTCGCCGGCTATCCCGGCCTGGCCCCGTATGGCGCCAGCCGCGGAGGCATCCGCCAGCTCACCATGAGCCTCGCCGCCGATTGGGGAAATTACGGCGTCACCGTGAACTGCCTGGCGCCAGGATGGTTCAGGACCGAGCAAAACAAGATTCTCTATGAAGATCCCGGCTGGCTCGAGTACCTGGTCGAGCGCATTCCCTTGAATCGCCCCGGCCAGCCGCACGATCTCGATGGTGCGGTCGTTTTTCTCGCCTCCGAGGCCAGCCGCTACGTGACCGGGCAACTCCTGCTTGTGGATGGCGGCATCTCAACCGGGTCGACGCGGGCTACGGTTGCGAATAAGGCAGGGAACAAGGGAACGAGGGAACGAGTGAATGAGTGAATGAGGGAACGACGCGTGACCTTGGCGGCGTAGGGAATTTGGTTGATCCGCGCATCGGACACCGACTTCAGCATCGACACAAAAACAGAGCGGCCGCGCCTCAAAAAAGCGCGGCCGCAAATTTTACGCGCGAATCTATTCGACGATCAGCGTGATCGTGCTGATGGGCACGTTTGACTGCGCGCCCGAAGCGCCAGTCACGGCAATTGTGTAGTTGCCGGTTGTGGTTCCGGAGTTGCCGCCGCCGCCACCGCCGCCACCGCTATTTCCGCCGCCGCAGGCCGTGAGTCCTGCCGCTGCAAACAGCACCAGGAGCCCGGCCATGGCGAGCCAGTTACGCCGCCGCCGCGGGGTGATGAAGAACAGCACCAGCGCCAGCGCCGTTCCCCCCGTAGTGGGCCAGAAGATCTTCTTGATCCGGTTCTCTGCGCTCGAATTGGCCGTGGTGGTCACGGTCAGAACCGAAGTCTGCGCCGTTGCGCCGCTGAGGGTTACCGAGCCGGGACTCAGGCTGCACGTGGGAAGATCGCTGGCGCCATTGGGCGATGCAGTGAGGGCGCACGACAGAGCCACCGTCCCGCTGAACCCGTAGGTTCCCACCACGCTGATGGTTTCGGTGTTCCCGGTGGTTTGGCCTGGAGTTACCGACAAGGTCGCGCTGCCGGTGCCGGGGCTGGCCTCGAAGCTGGGTTCATTGGTAACCGTGAGCGCAACTTTGGTGGTCTCGATAAGCGACCCCGATGTTCCCGTCACTGTTACCGTACTGGAACCAGTTGTTGCCGAGGTCGTGGCCGTGAGCGTCAGCACTTCAGTATCTGCAGCGGTTCCGGTCGCGAAACTCGACGTGACTCCGGAGGGCAAGCCGGATGTGGTGAACTCGACCGCTCCCGTAAACCCGCCAGTGGGAGCGATGGTGATCGTGCTCGTTCCCGTGCCGCCCTGGGCGACCGTCACGCTGGCTGGCGAGGCGGAGATGGTAAAGCTTCCCGTGGTTGTAGATGTAAAGTCTTGGAGAAACAAGTTCACGTCGAGTGAACCCCAGCCGGTGGCCTCGTCGTACCCGGTCTGCACCTTGTAGCCGGCCTCAGCGCCCGTGGTAAGGCTGGTGGGGCCGGGGATGCTGTTGTTGCACATGCTGGGGGTATCCACGCTGCAGGAAGTTACACCGCTCGTGGCTACCGTCACATCGTGAAACGCAGCAGGATCGGACCCCGCCAGCGAATAGATTTTGGGCGTAATGTTGCCCTGCGCTGATCCCGTCTTCTGGTCGACGAGCGCGGCGATACCTGCCATATCAGGCGCTGCGGCAGATGTGCCTGCCCACTCGACGAAATACCCGTTAGCGCAGTCTCCGCCGCCTGAAACAAGGCACCCGAAATAGCCGTCGTGCTCCGAGGCCGAAAAGGAAATATCGGGTGTGTAGCGACCGGCTTTGGCCGAAGGCACACCGGTGCCGGTTTGCCACGTGGGGGTCGCGACGAACGAACTTACGCCTCCTCCGGTTCCCGCTACCTGGAATCCTGACGATGCGTCTCCGGGCTCGTTCCACGCGCCTTCGGGAATGTAGCTCTTTGCCGATTCATAGCCGGCGCCGTTCGTAGTGTTCCAATAAGTTGAGTAGTCACTCGCATCGTTGAACTCTGTTCCGCCCATGCACGTTTCGTAGGGAGGCGAGCAGATGTAATTTGGGCTGATGGCAGCGGGGCTGGTGGGAGGCGCGGCGAAGCTGGTGTCGCAACCGGCTGCGCCGCTGTCGCCCGAGGAGATAAAGATGGAGTAACCCGCAGCGGCCGCGGTCTCAAAAAGCGTACTCCAATCGGCCACGCCCGAAGGGCCGGCCTCGGATTCGCAGGCCCCGAAGCTGATGCTCATGATCTGGGCGGGAGCGGGGGTGGTTTCAGCCAGGTACTCAGCATCTGTCCAAATGCCCTCGCTGGGGCCTGACTGTTCGTCTTCGGCGATGATCAGATCCACCGTTGCCCCCGGGGCGATAGTGCCGGCGCGGGTCACGTCAAGCGTAGCCTCGCTCTGCACGTCCAACTGCTCGGTGACTGCGCTGCTGCACGTGGGCGGATTTGCGGCCGCGCAACTTGGCTCTGAATCATAAGCCGGCCCCGGGTCGACTGCATCGAATGGCGCTGCGGTGGGAACGATTTCCGTAGGATTATTGAGCGATGTACCCAGCAGGTTATTAAGTGCCTCAAAATCGCCAAAGTCGGTGTGCGATTCGGAGACGATGCCGATGGTCACACCCTTACCCGTATAGGTGGACGGAACGTCGTAGATGGTGGCAAAATCAGCCGGCGTAATGAAGTAGTAATACACGCCGTCGTTCAGTATCGTCATGTCCGGTCTGTCTGAAAACTCCGCATGCGTGTGATTCTGGGGCCGGTCCCGAATGGTGAAGAGCCCGCGCACTGCCTGAATCACCGGCGCCAGTGCCCATGGGATCCGGGGATCCGATGCAACCGAGATGCGTTCTTCGCCATGCACCTTGTAAGAGTGCAACTCAGTGCCGAAGGCGCGGCCAACATTGGCTGCGCTGCCGCCAAAGGCTATCAGGACCTTGTCGGGTGTAACGAACCTCACATGCAGGCCCTGGCCGGTGAGCCAACTGGTAATGGCGGCAATGTCGTGATCGGTGAGACCGAATTGCCGGCCAATCTCCGGCGCCGTCAACCAGTGGTGATATTCGGGCGAGTTCGGGTCCTGCTGATCCTCAACGAGCTGGTCAAAGGCACTCTGCTGCTCCGGCGACCGCGCCAGCACCAGGGTCAGATTATCGATGGTCTGGTTCGGGTCGAGCGGACCCAGGTCGTTGGCCGGCGACGCCCACAAGGGGTGATGGTTGGCCAACACAGCCGTCGGCGTGGGATCGAAGCCCTGCGCAATGCGGTCGGCGTTCTGGGCCTGCGCTGCGGCGGCAAAGGCGCACAGGGCCAGCATCAGAAATGCGGCAAACGGTCCTGGCACGGTCCTTTTGCGGTTGCGGCGTGAGATCGAAAACGCTGAGTGGATGACGTCAGGCAGAGCCATCGCGATTTACTCCTTGCGGAAGGGGGAACATTGATTCCATTATGAGGTAATAGGTGGCTCCCCTGGATTTACAGCGTGCGCCGGGGAATAAGGAAACAATCAGGAACTGACCGGCCGGGCAAAAATCCAGTGGCCAGTACTCAAAACAGATAGACAGTCCGGCTGCTCTTTGAACATTGAATATTGCGTGGCGCCAGACCCTGATAATTATGCTGAAAGCCGAGACTAAGCGATTCAGGTGCGATTTGCAAGGCAAAATCTATTGAATCCCGGGTTGAGAAACGTCTACCCGGAGCGGCCTGAAGCCCCGGATGAATCACTGCGCCGAATCAGGTTAGTATGAGGGAGAATTTCAACAGGCAGGTTGCCGGTTTCGAATCGGCTCCATCCCCACTTCTCAGAGTCGCGAAAACCGGTTATCCCGGAGGTAGAGCAATGAGCAGCGTACGAGTACTGGTGGGCACTCACAAGGGTGCTTTCGTCCTTTCTTCCGATGCCGCGCGGAGGAATTGGCACGTGAGCGGACCCTTCTTCGCCGGCTGGGAGATCTACCACATGAAGGGCTCGCCGGCCGACCCCGACCGCATCTACGTCTCACAAACCAGCGGCTGGTTTGGCCAGCTCATCCAGCGGTCCGACGATGGCGGCAAGACCTGGCACCAGCCGGGTTTGCCCAATGAGGCGATTCCGAAGCCGGGCCCGCCCACGGCCCTGCCCAACCGGTTTGTCTACGACGTTTCGCCTGAATCGGGAAAGCCGCTCACCACGCACCAGTGGTACGACGGCACGCAGCATCCCTGGGAGTTTAAGCGGGTCTGGCACATTGAGCCTTCGTTGACCGATCCCGGCACGGTGTACGCGGGAGTGGAAGATGCGGCGCTCTTCCGCTCTACCGACGGCGGTGAAACCTGGCACGAACTTGCCGGCCTGCGCGGCCATGGCACCGGAGCCAGTTGGACGCCCGGCGCGGGCGGCATGGGCCTGCATACCATCATCCTCGATCCCTCCGATCCCAACCGGATGTACATCGCGATTTCGGCGGCAGGGGCCTTCCGCACCAACGATGGCGGAGCCACCTGGAAGCCGATCAACAAGGGACTTGTCTCAGATTCGATGCCCGACCCATCCGCCGAGGTAGGTCACTGCGTGCACCACGTCACCATGCACCGCTCCAGGCCCGATGTGCTCTATATGCAAAAGCACTGGGACGTGATGCGTTCAGACGACGCAGGCGAAAGCTGGCACGAAGTGAGCGGCAATCTGCCCACCGACTTCGGATTTGCGATCGATGTGCACGCGCACGAGCCCGAGACGGTCTACGTGGTGCCCATCAAGAGCGACTCTGAGCATTTCCCTATCGATGGAAAATTGCGCGTCTATCGCAGCCGGAGCGGCGGCAATGAATGGGAGCAGCTCTCGAAGGGCCTGCCGGAAAAGGACTGCTATGTGAACGTGCTGCGTGACGCCATGGCCGTGGATACGCTCGACGATTGCGGCATCTACTTTGGCACCACCGGGGGGCAGGTGTACGCCTCATCCGATGGCGGCGATAGCTGGGCGCCCATTGTCCACGATCTGCCGGCAGTACTGTCGGTCGAGGTGCAAACGCTCGAGTAGGGAACAGAAATCAGGGAACTGAAATCAGGGAAAAGCGCGCGTGAGTCGTTGCTGCAATTGCGATGCGAAGGGAGCAGTGCAGTAATGGTGCGCGTTGCGCTGCCCTATCACCTCCGCAACCTCGCCGGGGTCAAGGGCGATGCGCAGGTCGTTGTCGCTGGCCCAGTCTCAATTCGCTCGGTTCTCGACGCCGTCGAAGCGAATTATCCAATGCTGCGCGGTACCATCCGCGAATACGAAACCGGAAACCGCCGGCCTTTTCTGCGCTTCTTTGCCTGCGGCGAAGACTGGTCGCTCGAATCAGTGGATCGCGAACTGCCCGCAGCGATCGCGAAGGGCGAAGAGCCGCTGATTGTTCTCGGCTCGATTGCGGGCGGATGAAAGGGAAATGAATTGGGCGTGGCGGAAGGCAGCGCGAGAACTACCGGGCATTCATCCCTGGTCCGCGCCAGAGAACGGCATTGCCTCAAACCGCCTCGCTTCTTACTGAGGCGTTGCCAGATACTTTTTGAGCGGGTCCCAGTAGCGCAGGTGCCAGCCGGGATCGAGATGGTCGAAGTCGCCCTCGGGGAAACCGGTGTGGTCCAGCGCCAGCATGGTTCCAGCGTTCGCGGTCTTCAACTCGAAATGCACGATGGAGTAAACGCCTGGGTCCCACGACGTAGGCCGCCACGCCTGCACGATGCGCTGGTTCGGGATCAGTTCCACATTTCGGCCTTCAACCAAGCCGCCAAAGGTGGTGAACGCGCCGCCCGCCTTGGGGTCGATCGTAGCCGGCATTCCGGTGAAAGCTGCGAACAGCTTTGAATCCATAAGCAGATTGAAGACGCGCTCCGGCGGGGCGTCGAGCGCGATCTCCTGATGGAGAGAGGTGCGCGTCGCGTTGGGGCCGGTCGTAGGCTTTTCTTCCATAGCCGGTTGCTGCGCCGGCGCGCGCCATCCCCCCGCTGGAAACGCCACGGCTGCCGCGGCCGCGCCCATCGCGCGGCGGCGCGTAATCTGGTTGACGCTGATTTTCATGCTGACCTCGCAAAAAGAATTGCTTTGTCCCGGGTTCATGGGAACACGCGAAGATATTATGTTCAAGAACATATTTTGATCGACAAATTTGCCGCCCCTCGAAGATACTCGAGAAACCATCGCCAGGACGCAGGAGGAACTCATGCCGTATCCGGCCGGACATCGCGCCGAAACCAGGAGCAGAATCGTCGAGAGTGCGCGCAGGCTGTTTAACCGCCATGGATTCGACCAGGTCTCGCTCGACGACGTGATGCTTGGCGCGGGCCTCACGCGCGGCGGATTCTACAGCTACTTCGCCAGCAAGAGCGACCTCTACGTCGAGTCGCTGAATTGCTTTTTCACCGATCCCCATTGGAAGAACTGTTGGGAGGGAGTTGAAATCGACCTCAAATCGACAGACATCGGAGCGCAGGTGATTCGAGCGTATCTTTCGCGCCAGCACTTCGAGGACGTCGAGAATTCCTGCCCCATGGTCGCGCTGCCCGCGGACGTAACGCGCGGCGACGTACGGCTCAAGCGCGCGTTTGAGACCGTCTTCGCAGCCATGGTCAGCGTCCTTGAGCGAAGCATGAAAGGCCGAGGCCGCAATGCTCGTTCCAATGCTCTGGCAATCGCAGCCTTGTGCATTGGCGGAATGGTGGTGGCGCGCGCAATGGACAGTCGCGCCTCCGCCGATGCAGTGCGCGACGCATCGATGCGCGTGGCGCTCGAGCTTGCCGGGTGGGGACAACCGAAGGCTCGAAAAAACGGAAGGCGTGGGCGCGGTTAGATCTCGTCCCTGCCCGGCCTCAGCATCAGGTCGCGAATGGCTTCGCGCGGGTCCTTGCCTTCGTTCAGGATCAGCTCCATCTGTTCGGTGATGGGCATCTCGATGCCCTGCCGGCGCGCAAGACCCAGGGCCGCGCGTGTGGTGAACACGCCTTCGGCCACTTTGCCACCCAGCCCCTCTAGGATCTCCGGCAGTTGCCGTCCTTTTCCCAGCGCCTCGCCGACGGTGCGGTTGCGGCTGAGGCTGCCGGTGCAGGTGAGCACAAGATCGCCGGTGCCCGACAGACCGGCCAGCGTCTCGCGCCGTCCACCGCAGGCCACCGCCAGCCGGGTGATCTCGGCTATTCCCCGCGTGATGAGTGCAGCCGTGGAATTATGGCCCAGACCGACGCCGGCCGCGACGCCGGCGGCAATGGCAATGACGTTCTTGAGCGCGCCGCCCAGCTCCACGCCGATCACGTCGTTGGAGGTGTAGAGGCGCAGGCTCTCCGATGCGAACTCCTGTTGCACGAGGGAGGCAATCTGGGGATCGCTGAAGGCTACGGTGACTGCGGTGGGCTGGCCCTGCGCCACTTCGAGAGCAAAGCTGGGGCCTGAGAGCGCGCCTATCGAAAGCAGCAGCCGGGCCGGCTCCAGCGCAGCAGAGATGACCTGGGTCATGCGCCGATGCGTGTTCTCCTCAAGACCCTTGGTGGCGCTGACAATAAACTGGCCGTTGTGCAGATGTTTGCGAATACGCAGCAGGGATTGGCGCAGAAACTCTGAGGGAATGACCGAGACCACGATCTGGGCATCGGACACAGACCCGCAGTCGGCAGTCACGCAAATGGTCCTCGGCAGCGGGAAGCCGGGCAGGAACTGACGGTTTTCCCCCGCGTCGATAATCTCCTGGGCAAGCTCGGGACTGTGCGCCCAGAGCGACAACTGGTGACCGCCGCGGCGGTGGAGGGCGAGCGCGAGGGCGGTTCCCCAAGCTCCGGCACCTAAGATGCTGATGCGGCTCATTTGTTCTTTCCGGCTCCGAAACGGGATTCTCTGCCGCTCAACAGGCGGCCGATGTTCTGGTGATGTTTGATGATGATCAAGAGGGACACGGCGCACTGCACGGCGATAAAGAAGGCCGGACGGTCTCCGCGGGTCATGAGCCACGCGAAGACCGGGAAACTGGCCGCGCCGAGGATGGATCCAAGCGAAACGTACCGGCTGATGGCGAGGATGACCGCAAAGACGCCGATGGCCGCAAGCGCTGCCCAGGGCGCTGCCACCAAGAAGACTCCGAATCCGGTGGCCACTCCCTTGCCGCCTTTGAAGCCGAGCCAGGGGGTGAACATGTGGCCGAGAACCGCGAACAGCGCCGCCAGGGCTTGCAGATCGCGGTTGGGCAGCATGGGAAGCAGTACGCCGCCAAGCCACGCCCCCAGCCAGACGGCCGTCGAGCCCTTCAGCACGTCGAGCAGGAAAGTTGCGGCGCCCAGTCCTTTGCCGCCGGCGCGCAGAACATTGGTGGCGCCAATATTTCCGCTGCCGACTGAGCGGATATCCTGCTTGCGAAAGACGCGCACCAGCAGGTACCCGACGGGAATCGACCCAAACAGGAAGGCGACCACCGCGATGAACACTGCTGCGAGAAGCATAACGAGTGAGTTTATCAGGTGAGAGGCAGCGGTTTCCCCGGAACGCACGGTCGCGGGAATCGGGCAGGAATCGGTGTCCCGAGCGCCATATCCCGAGCATCACAAGAAGTGAATAAAAGATTCTAGCCGATGGCGCGGCGAGCCGACCTGACCTCGGCCGCCAGCACCGCCAAAATCTGCAGCGCCACTGCCGGCTCGTTCTGCATGAGAGCTGTAAACTCGTCGCGGGGGATGAAGCCAACTTGCGACCCTGCTTCAGCTGTTGCCGTCAGGGTGTAAGGCTGGTTACCCAAAAGGCCAGGCAGTCCCAGCAGCGAGCCCTCCGGAGCCTTTGTGGAAACGATCGGCTCGCCCTCTGCCGATTCCATCGTCAGCCGGACTGCGCCGCTCTCCAGGATGTAGACGCCGACCGGCGGGTCGCCCTGCGCGAACAGCACCCGGTCCGTGGCGCAGTCCACCGGGGTGGACTTTTTCTCGAGTACGCTTATCAGCGCTGGATGAGCGACAAATGCAGTTGGGTCGAGTTGCATGGCGTACCTTTCTTTCATCGGCATGTTGACAGGGCCCAGATCGTAAAAATGGCTCTTTGCCAGTCGGCCTCATGCCCGCCTCGTGCTCAAAATGATTTCGAATCAACGGAATCGGGGGCGAAGCGAC
>Ga0335072_10001318_pt1 | contig 40512 bp, 59 predicted proteins | sample Lox_Sample_21_FD_206725 | JGI IMG/M metagenome (GOLD analysis project Ga0335072, IMG submission 206725) | Soil microbial communities from Loxahatchee National Wildlife Refuge, Florida, United States - Lox_Sample_2.1 | ecosystem: Environmental > Terrestrial > Soil > Wetlands | place: USA... | reverse complement strand
GGGCGACCTGGGCTTCAGCGGCGCGCTATCCGGCGGCCAGCTAAATGCTAAACTGCGCGAACAAATCGCTCTGGTTACGGCACAGGAAAACCACTGCAACTACTGCCTCTCAGCCCATTCGGCCATCGGCAAGGTGGTCGGTCTGAAAGGGGACCAGTTGATTGCGAGCCGCAAGGGAGATGGCGAGAACGACAAGACAACCGCGGCGCTGAAGTTCGCGAAGCGCGTCTTGGATAGCAAGGGACAAGTCAGCGAATCCGATCTGGACGCCGTTCGCAAAGCCGGCTTCTCCGATGGCGAAGTCGCAGAGATCATCGCGCATGTCGCTCTGAATGTCTTTACGAACTACTTCAATATCGCGACTGACGTCGATATCGACTTTCCTGAGATCGTCTACTCCGAGATAGCCTAAGCCGTTGCCAACGCGAAATCGGGAGCTCACCGGAATTTGTGTGGGCTCCTGCGGGAGAGCGATATGCAAGTTCTCGAACTGTGGAGATATCCGGTGAAGAGCATGCGTGGAGAGCGACAGAAGCAGGTCACGCTGAAGAAAACCGGAATCGAAGGAGACCGCAACATCGTGGTGGTTTCGCTGGCGGCTGATCGGGTCATTACCGCTCGTACCCATCCTGGTCTGCTCGGACTGCAGGCATCCTTTTGCTCGGGAGTCACTTTGATCGAGGGTCATCCGTGGCACTCCCCGCAGGCGCTGGCCTTAACTCGAAAGGCCGCAGGCGAGCCTGTCCATCTCTACGATGCCGGCGAGCACACTGAGCGGTTCGACATCTTGCCACTACTGGTCGCAACCGACGGAGCCGTCCAGGCACTGGGTATCGACATGAGAAGATTGCGGCCAAATATCGTGATCGGCGGGATAGCCGGACAAGCCGAACGAGGTTGGCCGGGCTCTGTTCTGCGATCGGGCCAGGTAGTGATCAACGTCATGCAGCTGAGACGTCGTTGCGTAATGACAACTTACGATCCCGATACCCTTCGGCAGGACTTCGGCATTCTTCGAAATATCGTAGAGAAGGTCGGCGGAAAGCTGGCGCTTGATTGTTCGGTGGGTAACCCCGGCACACTGGCCGAAGGTGATCCCGTCTCTCTTGATGAACGACCGATAGATCAGGGAAGGAATCTATTATGAGCATCATTATCGCCCCACCATTTGTCGATCCTGACCTCGCAGCACAGAAGGTGCAGATTGCGGAGGATCTGTGGAACACCCGCGACCCCGAACGAGTCGCTGCTGCATACACCCAGGATACACAGTGGAGAAACCGAACGGAATTCCTCAACGGCCGCGTCGAAGTGATCGAGTTCCTGAGGCGAAAATGGGTTCGTGAATTGGATTACAAGCTCAGAAAGGAACTGTGGGGATTCCGCAATGACCGGATGGCTGTGAAGTTCCAATACGAGTGGCACGATGGCAATGGCCAGTGGTATCGCTCCTACGGCAATGAGCTATGGGAATTTGCTCCGTCCGGCCTCATGCAGCGCCGTGAAGCGAGCATCAACGATCTGGCAATTGCCGAGGCAGAGCGCATGCTGTGATCTTCAGGGCCTGCTTGCCCACGGTCAAGCGGGTCGCGTCGAGCGCGTCCGAGACTCAAGCCTTGTAAGCGCAAAGTCGCAAGGTTTCGTTTATGGCTAAGATCCGGAGCGGCCCCCGCAGTTGAGGGGCCGCTGCGGATCTGCTGGTGGAGTGTCAGTCGAGCCGCTGAACGATCGGGCAGTTAATCGAGAACCCCGAGTTGCCGAACGGCGTTCCCGCAGGGAATCCCGTGATCAGGCCATCTTGCGCATAGGTGAGAATTTGGAACTCTTCTCGCAGTTGCTGACGGTAGCCCCTTGATATTGCATCATCAGTCCACGTGTACAACTGCGCGTTCCAGGCCGGACTGTAGTCCAGCGCGAGCGTCGGAATTCCGCCAAGAGTATTGTTCGGCCTGTGACCATCGGCCAAGTCGGCGGATAGACCCTGACGTTGTGGATTGTCGCACCCTTCAGCACCGTTCGTGGCGATGAATATGCGCTCAATCGGACTGCCGAAGCTGTCGTCATCCCCCAGCAGAAGTTTGTCCATAAGCGGTGCGTAGGTATTGTGTTCGATCGCGGCAGCCAGCGGGATACTGGCGTCCATAGAGATGTACCAAATAGGGCGGCCGAAGCTGAAACCGTTCACCAGGTTCAAGGTGACGGTCATGTTGTATGGATCGATCGCGACCACCTGGTCATGAACCTTGCTGTAGTCAACATTGCCGTTAGGGAAGTTGATCTGGCTGGCGTCGACATCGTACGCGACCATCGGCGCGTTGTAGATCACGCCCTGGCCGTTGGTGATTTTGACGAAGGGGCTGTAGTTCTTGTCCCCGATCTCGCCGGGCGCGAAGGACTGGGGGGGGAACTCGGCACCTTCCGGTCCGGGCACGAGGTCGTGTTTAGGTGCGAAATTGACCGTACCCTTGTCGAATACGATATTTCCATTCGCATCCAGGTTACCGGTTCTGGCAGCGGTGTTAATAAAATTGAGCTTGGCGGAATAGTTCAGTCCGAGCTCCTGGGCAATCCCTGGATCGGAAACATCGGTGAGGATATACCAGGCGGTCTTGCCCGTGCTTTTCACCTTTCCCTTATAGAGCGGAATGGTGATCGTGCCGGCGATTGCATCGACCTGCCCGGTATTGAGCAACTGTACCGGTCCCACCAGGCTCGGATTGACGGTGGAAGGCGAGGGTCCAAAATATGAAAGACCCACATTCGTGCCAACGCTTCCCGGTGCCGGAAACAGATCGCAGCCGGGCTGTCCCAAGTCACGCGGCCCGGGCCCCGGACCCTGTTCCGAATTGAAGCCGGAATCGTCTGCGCTCGAAAGATCGATCTTTGCGTTGGCAAAGGAAAGCGGACGCTTCGCCTTTGCATGAATCGCCATAGCTGCCGGGGAAAGCGGTGCTTTCGCCAGCGTTGCAGTCTGAGCCGATGCTGTGAGCGCCACGACAGACGCCAGCAGAGCGGTGGTCAGAATAAGAGTCGGCGCTGACGCGAGGAGGTGCCCGGCGCCACTTCCGCAAAAATCCTTGCGGGTTGCGTTGATCATAAGTTTTCTCCAAGGGGATTGATGTGAGTTCACCCGATGCCAGGAAAATCGCTTCTCTCAGCTCAGGTGCGCCACGTTGGAGTTGCATCGATCCCGCAAAGTTACACATCATTACTAAATTTTCATCGAGGACTGTACTGAGGAATCCCACGCAGTGTTTTGTCCGCCGCAACGGAGCAGACTCCCCGATAACTGCTCCCTGGCTTTGCCGTTATGCCCAGGCGCCTTTCCGAGGCGGCCTGCTCGCGGTGCGAGTGGCTGATCGCCTCTGGCCGCGCAGCCTCTTTTCAGCGTGGCCGCCGCCCGCGGAAGCTGGCTTCCTGGATAACATGGGAAAGGGGAGCGCAATGCCACAGGAAGAAGTGCAGCATTCGCCGGAAGAGCGTCAAGTCACGAGCTTCCGCTCTCTCGTTGTCGGAATCACCAGTTTCCTTTTCGTTCTGCTTCAAAGCGCCTGTACCGCCTTCATGGCGATCAGCGGCCTCCGGCTCCTCATCGGCATCGGCTCGATCGCTGCCGCCACCGCAGGTCTGCGATTCATCGATGCCATCCATGGCGTAGCTATTCGCATCCCCATGGAAGCCCTTGCAGTCAGCGGCTCGGTCGTCAATTTGCTGGCGGTGTGGCGAGTACGAAGGTTGCGTGCGCGGCCGGCCTCGCAATGGAGGATGAGACCCATCACCGCAGAGAAACTGCGTTCGGAATCATGGCAAGTGTGGCTTGCGGTTCTGGCTCTCCTGCTTGTGGGCGTGGAGTGGGGACTTCACATTTATCTGCATGGGACAATCTAGCTCTCGGGGGGCTTGCGTCTACCCTCCCGACCCGCGGCGATCTCTCTGGCCAGTCTCGCGTGAAGCCGATCGCTAAAGCCGGTTGGGAGTTCGAAGACACGGTCATCGGCCGTCAGAATCAGAATGTTGCGCGTGGAATCCAGAATGGCCGAGCAGATCTCACAGCTTTCCAGGTGCCGCTGCACTATTTCTCTGGTCTCAGGCAGAAGCGAATCGTCGAGATAATCGGAGATGTAGTCCCAGACGTGCTTGCAATCGATATTCACTGAAACCACCTCCTCTTTCTCGAGGTCGCGGCCTTTAGTTTAGGCGCGAGGCCTTTTTGCAGCATCATACGCGCGCGATGCAGCCGAACCTTGACGGAGGAGGGACTGATAGAGAGCGCGACGGATGTCTCTTCGATGCTCATTTCTTCGATATCACGCAGGACCAGAACCTCGCGATAGATGGGAGAGAGTCGATCAATCGCCTCCTCCAGCAGAGCGCGCACCTCACGGCGCTCGAGCGCTTCGGAAGGAATCTCGCGCCAGTCTCTCAACAGAGCCGGGGAGATTCGGGTCCCGTTATCGCGCGGTTCATCGAGCGATTCCATGTGAAGGCTGCTCTGCCGCCGTAGTCGCCGTCGCGCCTCGTTCAGTGTGATACTGATCAGCCATGTGCTGAATCTTGACGCCCCGCGAAAGCTTGCGAGATCGCGGAAGGCCTTGAGAAAGGCCTCCTGCGCCACATCTTCCGCCTCCGATTCGTTCTTAACGAACGACAATGCGATCCGGTAAACGGCGCGTTCGTATGGCTTGATCAGTGCGTAGTATTGCTCTGTGTCCCCCGCAAGGACAGCGGAGATCATCCGTGCCTCGATTCGAGTTTGACACCCGGCGTCGGCCGGATTCATGTGGCTACCTCCAGGCGGCTGGCGATCGCTGCGTCCAGGGAGAAGAAGCCGGCGCCGAAGATCAGAATCATCAGCGATGCGAAGAGAAATGTATACGGATCCGCGTTGTAGAACTTTCCAGGATTGGAGATAACCGAGAACAGGGCGATACGATCTGCCGTCCAGTACGCTACCAGCATGTTTTCGGCGAGCAGAAAAGCCGCTAGCCGGGAGGCTACACCGGCTATCAGCAGCAGCCCACCGGCGAACTCCAGCCCCGAAACAAAATGCGCATTGAAGGCCGGAAAGGGAATTCCCAAGCTGCTGAAAAACCCCGTGATCTTTGCAAGCTGATGCAGTTTCCCCCACCCAGTCTGCACAAACTGGAACCCCCAGTAAAGCCGGACAGCCAACAAAAAAGGGGAACGCAGCGATGAGATTCCCTCAGCGACGGCTCGATAAAGGTGGAATGGGCCGCCACGCAGCCTGCTCCGCAGTTCTGTCGTAAACGCTGGAACTGGAGTCATGGGAACGCCACCTCGCAGAGGAATGACTTCACAGCATTGGAGCGATAGAACCACAAATAGTTACAGCGGGAAGAACGACTTCTCGTCCGATGCAGCCGAAGCGGGCAGAGGGCCGTCGCTGGAGCTTGTCTATCCCTCGCGCCTCTCCGGCGCTTTTCCTCCGACCCGGCTGTAACCTTGTGTCCCTTCGCGGCTCCTATTGCAAACGGTCAGATCGGCACGCATGGGATCGGCCTCGGCGGGAATTGTGGGTTCTGAATTCCTGAGTCATCAACGCCCGACCCGGACAGGGAGCGGCAACACCCAAGGAAGGTACTCTTCATGAAGACAACTACAGTACACAATCTCGCCCTCGCCGCAGCGGTTGCAGGTTTGCTCGGCGGTACGTCCGTTCGCCTCCACGCGCAGACGGCGCATAACGATGGCTCTTCAAGCACCAGCGTCTCCTCGAGCGCGGGGGTCCTCGTGCTCGCGAACGGCCAGACCACCGGCACGGCCAAGCATTCCTGTAAGGGCAAGAACGACTGCAAGGGACAGGGAGGCTGCAGCAGCAGCGACAACGGCTGCAAAGGCAAGAACAGCTGCAAGGGAAAAGGCGGCTGCGCAACCGACAAAGGCAGTTCCTTGTTCGCCTGATCTATTCGCAGCCGGATGGCTTTGCTCGGGCGGAGCTCCGGCTGCATCTCTCAACGTTCCAGGAGTTCGAGATGCCGGCGAATCGCTTCAATGCATTTACCGATTATGGGGTGGGAATCGGGCTTCGGATCCCGCACTACGAACACATCTTTTCAAAAAAGCCCACGGTCGACTGGTTCGAGATCATCTCGGAGAATTTCATGGTCGACGGCGGTATGCCTTTAAAGATGCTGGATCGGATTCTCGATCAGTATCGCGTGGTGCAACACGGGGTCTCCATGTATTTTGGGTCGGCGCAGCCTCTTGACCGCGAACATCTGAAGCGTCTGAAGACACTCACACGGCGCACGAAAACACCCTGGCTCTCCGATCATCTGTGCTGGGGTAGTGTCGACGGCCAATACACCCACGATCTGCTGCCCCTGCCTTACACCTGGGAAGCTATCCGCACGACGGCTGCCCGCATCCGCGAGGTGCAGGACTGCCTCGAAATACCCGTTGCGGTCGAGAACGTCAGCAGCTATGCGGAGTTTCACGAATCGGAGATGACTGAATGGGAATTCCTGAACGAAGTCGTGCATTCAGCCAACTGCGGCATTCTGCTGGACGTCAACAACATCTATGTTTCCTCGCAGAATCACGACTTCGATCCCATGGAGTATGTCAATGCGGTGGAGGCCGAACGCGTCGCGCAGATTCACATCGCCGGCCATTCGAAGTTCGAGAAATACACACTCGATACGCATGATCATCCGGTGCTCGATCCTGTGTGGGAGCTCTACGCCTGCGCGATCGAACGGACTGGTCCAACCGCTACCCTGCTCGAGTGGGACGACAAGATTCCCTCCTTCGAAGAAGTTCATGCCGAGGCACTCAAGGCCAATCGCTTCCTGACGCATGCGGCACGGGAGACCCAGAAGGTTTCCGCGGAGGAGGAGGTCGCAGCGTGAGCCTCCTTGATTTGCAGCGACGGATGGCAGAGGATGTGCGGCGGCCGCTGACCGCCCATTTCACCATGCAGCCAGCGACGGACAGCGGCCATGCAACCGCGCAAATCGCCTCCAGTTACATCAGGCCAAGTGGCATGCTCACATCGTTCGAGCGGCTTGAGATCTACAACCGGCAATACTGGTTTCGTGTGATGGATGTCGTGGCGCAGGACTATCCGGCGCTGAATTCTGTACTGGGTCCGAAGCGCTTCGAAGCACTCGTTGTCGCCTATCTCCGCGAGAATCCGTCCACCTGCTTCAGCCTCCGGAACCTGGGTGGCAAATTGCCCGCCTGGCTTGAGCAAAACTCCGCGTTGGTGGGACAGCGCCATCAGCTCGCCGTCGATGTTGCCCGGCTCGAATGGGCTTACGTTGAAGCGTTCGACCGGGCAGCAGTGCCTCCCATCAGTGCGACCGAGGTCGCGCACATTGCGCCCTCGACCGTGCTGGCGTTGCAGCCACATCTGCAGTTGCTGAAGTTGCGCTATCCGGCGGATGAGCTTGTTCTTGCTGTCCATCAGAGCAGGACTGCCGGAGAGATCGCGAGTAATGCCGCCGCCCGGCACGAACGTTCAGGACGCAAGCGCGTTCCGACACCGAAGCGGTCGCAAATCTGCCTTGCGGTGCACCGCTGCAACGATCAGGTCTATTATCGACGCCTCAGTCCCGAGAGCCTACGGCTTCTCACAGCCATCCGAAATGGCCACTCGGTGGCGGCGGCCATCGCTTTTGCTTTGAAGGGCAACACGGAGGAAGGTGACCAACAAGCGGCCATCATTCGAGAGTCTTTCGCGCACGCAACGGAAATGGGCTGGATTGTTTCTGCTGAAAACAGCCGCGAATCGGAGTAGACCGGCCCTGCGGATAACACTGGCCTCTACGATGTTGTCCGCAATGAAGTGCCTCAGGATTCGACGGCCGCGACACTGCAGGCATCGTGTACGTGGCGCGGCAAGGTGAACGCATGACCGTGACATTTTGAACGGCAGTCATCAACGCTGAGATCGAAGTCTTAGAAAGACCATTGGGCATCGGCAGTGGTTAAACGGTAGCGGCTCTTACATCAGCAACACACCCTCGGTTTATTTTGGCACTCCAGGAGAAGCTTAAAGATGAGCGTAAAGGAACAGATACATCAGGTTAACAATGTGCTGGTCATAGCACTAAGTGGTCGCATTACCGTTGGAGACGGCAGCGTTGTGCTGCGAGATCGAATCCGAACGGAGCTGGCAGAAGGCAGAAAGCACATTCTGCTTGATTTGGGCGAGGTGAGCTACATCGACAGCTCGGGGCTCGGAGAGCTTATCAGTGCCTTCACTTCTATGAAGAGGAGCGGCGGCAAACTCAAGCTGCTGAATCTCACCAGGAAAGTCCGCGACCTGATGGAGATTGTGAAGCTATACACCGTCTTCGACATCTACGATGACGAAGCATTCGCTCTCGCTTCGTTCTCGGCACTGTAGAGCAGCTAAGCCGATACCGGGGGCCTTCTGCGACCGGAGTGGTGTCAAATGTTCGCGACATCCCCGCCATGGTGTTCTTCCGGGCCACAATCTTCTGGCACCCCTCAGTGCCGCCTCGGTCGGACTGACCTGAATCTGGAGGATACAAGAAAAGATGAGCCTACCCTTCCCGAGATCGGGCGCACCTGGCAATGTGCAGTCCAGCTTGGTTTCTGGAACCCGTCGGGTCTTAAGCTGGGTGAGCCGTGGGTGGCAACCGGTGCTTGCGTCGGCGCTCCTGTTTGTGGGGTTGTCCGCGAGAGCCCAGGCTCCTTTGGTGCCGACACACTGGCGCTCCGGCCTGACTGAACTCGACCAGGGATGGTTGGAACATGACGGTGACAAGATGGAATGGGCCCGCCCGGGCTTCGATGCCAGCGCGTGGAATACGGTCGACGTGGAAGATCTGGGCCCTGCTCGGCAGGGTTGGCACTGGTACCGGCGCCGCGTAAACGTTGGAAGAGACCAGGGTGACGTGCGCCTACTGATTGCAGGCGGGAAAGGGACCTACGAGTTGTTTGTTAACGGAGTCCGAGTCGCGGGGCCGCGTCTCAGTTCAGCACTCATGGACGGACGGCCTGTAGAGACAGTTTTCGCTTTACCTGACACCGACGGTATTTACGACATCGCGTTGAGGACATGGATTCCGCCGGGCTACGCTGCCTGGCATCTGCCCCAATTTACGAATGTGACGATGGGCCTTCCCGCCGCAATCGAATATGAGAAGCAGGCGCTGGAAAGTGAACGCCTGTACGGCCTTGCGCCTTCGATTTGCATCAATCTGTTGCTGTGCCTTGCAGGCCTCAGCGCGCTTGTTCTCTTCATTCTTCAGCGAACCCAGCGAGAATACGTCTTTCTCGGGTTATACCTGCTGCTCGTCGCGATCTCCAACGGCCTCTCAATGCTGCAATCCTCCGGACTGGTGCCTTTGTCTGCAAATTTCCTCATTGCAGATCCGTTGATTTACGCCTGGGTTATCGCTCAGATCAGGTTCACCTACAGCTTCTCGGGCCGGCGTCTCGACAAGGTGTGGCGGATCTATGAAGTACTTCTTCTCGTGCCGCTTGCGATCGCGGTTCTCACCTGGGTGGGACTATTTGCGAGTGATACCTATGTTTTGATTGAGGCGGCGTCAACGGCCCCGGTTGGCCTGGTTCTATCAGTTCTGCTCTTCGTGTGGTATCGCCGTGGGAACCGTGAAGCGGGTTGGCTTATACTTCCAAGTCTTGCACCTGCGCTATCGACCGCTCTCTTCGATCTGGGTACGGCCTCGATCACCTTAGGCTGGTCTTCCCTGAATTTTCTGGTTGAACCGATTCGAGTGGGTCCCATCGGTCTTCAACTGACTGACATCGGGACGGTGGCTTTCTTATTGTCTGTGGCGGCGGTGATGTTTTTCCGGTTCGCACGGATAAGCCGCGAAGAGGCGCGCGCCGCAGCGGAGTTGGCGGCCGGGCGCGAGATACAGCAACTCCTCGTTCCGGCCGTGCTTCCATCTCTGTCGAACTACGCGATTGAGGCAGCTTATCTTCCGGCTCGGGAGGTGGGCGGCGATTTTTATCAGGTCTTTCCTCAGGACGATGAATCTGTCGTAGTTGTCATTGGAGACGTCAGTGGCAAGGGGCTCAGAGCTGCAATGACGGGCGCGTTCGCGATCGGAGCGTTGCACGCAATCGCGGCAGAAGTCTCGGACCCGCCTCAACTTCTGAGTCGAATGAACCAACAGCTCCTTCGCGGACAGGATAGCGGATTCGTTACCTGCCTGTGTGTCAGGATCAGTCCCGACGGGCAGATGAGGATTTCAAACGCGGGTCACCTGTCACCTTACAGGAACGGCGAAGAGCTTATCAGCGAGGGAGGGCCTCCGCTGGGCTTGTTCCCCAATCTGGTTTATCCGGAATCACGCTTCGAGCTCAACGTTGGGGCGAGTCTTACCCTCCTTTCAGATGGGGTCGTTGAGGCGAGAGGGGAGAAAGATGAAGAGTTCGGGTTTGAGCGTACAAAAGCACTTAGCACTGGATCCGCCCGGGGCCTCGCCGACGCGGCCCAGCAATTCGGTCAGGAAGACGACATCACTGTCGTCAAGATAACGCACACCTCCGTCGAGATCTGCACCAGTCCCCTTGATACTGAGTAGAGGCGCTTTATCACGGCCGACGGCTAAGCCGGAAAGCCATCCCGATAGTTATGGCTATTGGAAAATGCGATGACAGCACCAATCGATACAGTACGCGAGTTCTACGCCGCAATCGCGGACGGCGATAGCGGAAAGATGGTTTCCTTGATGGCTCCCGACATCGAATGGATCTCAGTGGTTGACTTCAATGTTCATGACGGAGGCCCCGCAGAGGTGATGGAAAAGGTATCCCCTTGCAAAAAGGCTAGCTGTGCAAGTCTTTGTGCTTCCTGGGCCAGGCAAGTTGACGAGAAACGGCCGACGCGCTCTCTTGGTCCAGATCGGCAGCCGGCTGCGGCACAAGGGCGCGTCGGCGACTCTGCGGCAGGGTGAATCGCGCTGCGCCCTTTTCAAGAGACCGGAATCGATTGGCGCACAGCCTTTGAACAATCTTTCCAACTCAATGATAATCGTGGGCCGGGGTCCTGCATCCTGTTACTCGAATCAGAACGAACGCACAGGGGGCGAAGATCGGATGAGCTATTGGAAAGTAAATTGTATGGAGGATCACTACCCAGGGCGTTGGCAGACCTGGTTTCTTCAATAGACCGTGGCCATCGGTTGGCCTACGCCACACTTCTCAACCGACGGTCCTACTGATGACCGCAGTTGGGCAGCGGCCCGAAAGGCAGCATCGCGGGTACAGATCGGTGATCGGATCATCGTTCAGTTGAGCAATTCGCGGGTTGGACGGGTCGGGACCGTAACTCGGGTGAGAATTGGGGACGACGACTGGAATCCCACGGTGCCCGTTGACAAGAAGAATCCACAAGGTGAGATGGGGCGTAGGATCGATGTCCGCTGGGACTTGCGTGTGGGCCCGGTGTCCCCGTCAGCTGTGGCGTTGCTCCCCGCAGAGGCGCGGTTTAAGGGACGCTCACTTAGGTCCACCATCGTGCCTGTCAACGAGTATACAGCCAAGAAGATCGTGCTCGCTTTATCAGACGAAGCAAATTGGACTTCTGTACACCCTGGGTTCGCCAGCGAACGCGCAATTTCCGAATATATCAACGAATTTCCCCATCTCCTAGAAGACGGGCTCCGCCCGTACCCCTCTGTCGCGAAAACCAGAGAGCATATGTTCTCCGACAAGCGCAGAAGCGATGTGCTGCTGCTTGATCCACAGGGCAACCTCGTCATCGTCGAGTGCAAGCAGAATTCTCCTTCAGAGGCCGATGTAAATCAGCTCAGACATTACATGATGGCCGCTCGCAAGGAGATACTGGCTCCCAAAAGCAGGGCTGCGATCCGCGGGATTTTGGTGCATGGCGGGGCGAGGAAGATCCCCGGCATCATCATGCAACTCGCAGCAAGGCAGCCGACAATCGAATTTGTCCGATTTACCGTAGACGTAGACTTCTCGTCATCGATCTAGCCGTTCCGTCGCGTCTATCGCAGGAATGAGGAATCAATAGTCGGCTTGGCCTCACGAAAACGCTGGTATAACAATCGCAAACACTGACATGACAGGAATTGAGCGATACGGCGCGGAGTGGTCGCACGACGAACTCGTGTTGGCACTCTTCCTTTATTTTCAGGTGCCTATCCAGACTGCGAGAGCGAGTAACCCTGATGTACAGCGGCTGGCACGTCTAATTAATCGAACGCCTAACGCCGTCACCCTCAAGTTGGCGAATTTTGGGGCGCTCGATCCGAAGCTCGCAGCCGAGGGAATCGGGGGGATGCGTAACTTCAGTCAAGCCGACCGTCAGGTTTGGGAGGAGTTTTACGGCCAATGGGCGAGGCTCGCGGACGAGAGCGAACGCCTGCTGGCTGAGCATTCTGCGACGGCAGTCCTGGATTCGGACCGAGCGACGGCGGACTTGCAGCATAATCCAGATCCGATCATCATGCCTGCGGGTCCCTCGGAGCGGCCTGGGATCATAGATGTTCGCGTTGTTCAGTCGTTTTTCAGGCGCGCAGTACTCGCCAGCTACAGGCGGGCCTGCTGCGTGTGCGGCCTCGACCTGCCGAAGCTACTCGTCGCGAGCCATATCAAACCATGGAAGAACGCCAACGAAGGGGAGAGGGCTGACCCGCAAAATGGGCTTTGCCTATGTGCCATTCACGATCGGGCATTTGATGCAGGTTTTCTCTCGTTTTCCAAAGAGCTGCGGGTTATGATCAGGACCTCCATCCTAGCCTCGAAACAGGCGTTCATCAAGACTTCGTTAGCTGATTTCCACGGCAGGGAGATGCATTTGCCGATACGCTTTCCGCCACGCGAAGAGTTCCTCAAGTGGCATCGCGAGAACGTCTTCTCTTGAGATTCGAGCGTCAACGTTCGCATTGCGACCGAGGGGCCTATCCCATGTAGCTGAGCTACGTCATCTCGATGCTGCCTCTCGTATCCCTCGTGGCCGTGTTTCTGCCTGCGCGGGGGGGCAGCATTTGTCGACTCGGCTAAATTCCTGAGTGTGGATTAGATCCTCGTAGGATGGCCGTCGGAGTAAACACGGGGACGGACGGGTCGCTCCCCAAGGCGCAAAGCGGAATGGGGGCGCAAAATGAGTCCAGCGAACGCGGGAGGGGCGATGAGCACAAAAGTCAGTCTGAAATGTCACTCTGAGGAGGGCGGCGTCGGGTTCCATCTCTATCGGGAGTGTTTCGATTTGGACGAGGAGTTCGTCTATCTCGATGTCCGCGGGGTTCCTTTCGAGACCGCCAGCTCCATCGACCTTTCCGGAAGAAGCCCGGGCTCCGCCACCATCCAATTGCCCGAAGAATGGGCCCGTGAACTCGGTCTCATCTCGGATCAGAAGACGGAAGCAGAGTCGTGAGCGGTGACCGATCATGTGCTCATGGCGAGGCATTTGGCTGAGTGTGGACGAGAGAATGCAGAGAATTTGCGTATACGCGGAAAGCCGCTCGAAGCCCGGCTCCGCGCTGTGATTTATACGGGAGGGCAGGAGATATGACATCTGCGGCAGGCGGCGCCAAGGTTCCACACACTGAAAAGGACCGGTCCGCAACTCGTCGGACCGACCTGGGCTACGGAAATATTTATGACCGGAAGGTGATCCTGCTCGAGGGGGATGCGCGCGAGGTTGCTCCGGGCATCGAGCGGGTGGCCGACATGCATGGATTCGTAGTCATGGTCCCGCCGAGTGACGATGACAATTGGCTGCTCGATTTGCTGTTTCGGGTCACAATGGCCTACGCCGCAATGCCCAGTCTGCTCAGAAGCCGATCGAAAGTACAGAAGATGGTCGAAGCGATAATGGACTACAAAGGCCGACCAGCCAGGCGCGCGAAGCCAAAGCCTTCCAGCAGTGCCAGTGCGAAAAGGTGACGGCTTCCGTGTTGATCCGTGAGATCCATATCCGGATCCACAGGATCTCGTTAGAGTACCCGAATTGCTCATCGTTGATTAGTCCGAGGAATCAGTTTTCTATGGCCGACGAACAACAGTCTGAATTGCGGAACCCGCAGCCAGAGTCGCAACCCGCGCCGACGGCGGACCCGACCATTGCGCAGTCGCTGGTTTTTCCCCGGTATGTTGTGGCAGAAGTGTATCGCCGCATCGAAAACAAGCTCGGCTTGAAAGGGATCCGCAACGATGTAGACATCGCGTGGATGGTCCAGCGCCGTCTTCCAGTGGACGTAATCGAAGTCCTCATGCTGCATGGCATGTCGGAAAAAGAAGTCTGCCGGCTAATCGTATCGCGGCGCTCCCTGGCTGCTCATCGAGAGAGGCTTGAGCCGCTCACCTGCGAAGAATCTGACCGGGTGATGCGAATTACGCGCCTCACGTCATTAGCCGAGTGGGTTTTTGGCGATGAGGCGGTGGCTGCTCGATGGCTTCGCCACCCCTTCAGGCAGGACAAATTTCATACTCCTTTGGATTTTCTTCAGACGGAGGCCGGCGCGTGGATTATCGAGGGGGAACTCGTCGGAATCGCGGAGGGGGTCTACGTATGACTATTGGCGGTCCGGGAGCGGACGGAGATGGACCCCGTAATCGCGCAATGGTGAGCGGAGACGCTCGTGCAAAGGTGCTCGTTCAGGAAGTTGATCCGGATCCAATCAGAATGGCGGCGAAGGCTGTGGAGCTCTGGAAAGCCGGCCTCTGGGAAAATCTGATTCCGGAGTAAAGGCGAAACGCCCAGCTACACAGCCGTGGCAACTTTGCTCATTGACGACCAGCGCAATCTGCCGGTTGACAGGGTTGCCCGTACTTATCAGGAGGGCATCGCTGCGCGAGCAGAGCAGTATTGGGAGCTGCTCTTACTTGATCATGACCTCGGTGATTATTCAGGTCCGGATGGTCGCGAGTTGACCGGGTACGATATCGTTTGCTGGCTGGAGCAGAATCCGCAGCACCTTCCGAATCGCGCGGAAACCGTTACGAATAATCCAACTGGCCGCAGGAGAATCGAATTTGCGCTGCGGCGTACCCGCCCGAGAGAAATCTGATCTCAGGGAAACAAGCACGAATCCCGTTGAATACATTCTTCGTTTTTTGCTGGAGTTGGAACGGCTCGCGCCTGGTGAGGGCCCGCGTCACATGATCAGCACCACCGAGGATAGGAAACTGGAAATCCCGATCGGAAGCGGAGACTGGTATCGAGTCTCGGACGGTGTAATCGATGATCCGGATCCGATACGGGCGGCTGAGAAGATTGCTGCTGCCGCGGCGCACTGGGATGTTTAGCCACAGTCAGCCAGCGGAGCGCAGGTGACCATTTCGAGAAAGGAACTCCAGAGACGAGACAAACAGGGCCACCGCAGTCATGCTTCGGGTAATCGTGCCTCAAGATTTGCAGCGCGGATCAAAGAGAATCTGGACAAGCAATTTGCTCGGTTTGAGAAGGAGCTCTGTGACCCCGGGACTCCGCGAAAACGGCACGTCAGCGCTTGACGCAGCGGAATTGCTGATCCCTGAACCCTGGCCGACATATTGTTCCTAATTTCCTTGTCCTGCTCGAATGGGACGGAAGGTACAAGTCGGATCAGAGTCATATTGAAGCCGTGAGCCACAATGGCGAAGCGCGGGCGACCGGTGTCGAGCGCGTATGCGAGATGCTGCCGCTGAACAGCTGCGGCTTGAGTCGATAGGCTATTTCCTTTCATGCCTGTCTTCGCGGTGTCTCCATATTGAGGACTGGCTCTCCGGTCACGTAGCTGCCGAAGTGCTGCCTTCTTCGGTTTTACTGCTGCAGATGATACCGTGACCTCTCCTGGGAGATTCGAGCGACGGAGGACTGAGGTTTGGCCGCTGACACGGCGGATGTAGACTGTCACGGATACGAACTTGCTTTGTCGCGACAAAGCGAATGCGGCTACGGCTTTGATTGAACGAAAGAGTACAGAGCGGGAGATTCCCTGCAAGATGTTAATCAGAGCTGCACATTTTCCCTGTTTTTGCGTGGCCCTACTGTTCTGCTCTGTCCCTTCGACACCGGCCCAAACCGTCACTCCTTCGCCCGTGCCCCCGGCGATCAATCCGGACGAGAATCCCGAAGGACTGATCAACCTCGATGTGACCGTGACTGGAAGGTCCCTGCAGCCGGTCCTCGGAATCGCGCCCAGGGCTTTTGCGCTACTCGAGGACGGTCGCCCTCAACCCCTCGTGTCGGTCGCCGCCTCCCGGCCTGACCAGCCATTTACCGTTGTCGTGCTTCTCGATACGCTGGAAATGGAGAAGCCGGCGGCCGCGGTGCGGAGCAACGGGGGCACCTTGATGAGCCGGTCGGCATTTACGCTCTTAGAGATTCGGAATTCGGGCTCGTCGCTCAGCCGTCCCGCGATGGGAATGGGCTGGCATCCGCCATTGCCAGGGGTAAGCTGATCCGTGTGCTGTTTCGGCCACCTGATACGGATTCCCAGTTTCCCGTACCGATATTCGCAGCTCCCGCCACCGTCAAAGTTAAACTCGCGGCTGCGCCGCTGGTCGGCCTCCGGGAGCCCGCGAGCTGATCGCGCAGCTTGATCGCGAGGAGTGGGATCAGATAGTGCCCATCACCTTCACCGCCGCGCTGACGGAATTCGAGTTGACGCGGAACCAGCGCGGCCAGGCCTGAGTCCGGGCAGCGTGCGGATGTCTTCGTTCACGCTCAGGGTAACCGTTGGCCTCGGGGTGAGAGAACTCTGGTCTGCCCGACGCTGGTCCTGCGGTGAGTCGTCCAGGTAGACTATTCCGCGCGTAGCTGCGCGGATCACGCCGAGGAAGACCAACCCCACGCTGCCCAAGAAGATTGCAGCGCTCACATAGCCAAGCACCATGCCCGCATTAGAACGGGCGCGGGTGCTGCCGGGCGGTGATATGTGTCACAGCGACATTTTCTCTTTCACAATTCGGAGAAATTCGGTCTTCCCGGTATTAACCGGCATGCCTCCAGTGCAACCGTCCCTCGGTAATTGTGTGGGGCTACTTCAGACATGGCCGGAGAACAGTGTGGACAGTATCGCTACGGACCCAACCGGGCTCACCGAAATGCTCGCCTGAGCAATCAGTGCTCGAGGAAGTCGAAGCCCTCACGTGTCTTGTTCCGTGGCAACCTGGCATCGTGGATGCGCCGGATGATCGTGTTCTCCTCCCGCTCCTCCAGCCCTAACCTGAATGCAGAGTCGATTTGAGGCGGGCATTCCGAGAGCATCGATGATGCATCGTGTTCGGAAGCGAGGTGTATAGTCCCGGCATTTGATGGTGCATTCTTATCCAGAGAGTGGAAGGAGGCACTGTGGGGCAGGTTCTACACCGGGGCCGCGCGTCGATGAAGTGAACTTCTCGTCGCCATCACCCGAGGCAATGTTCATCGTTTCCCCTCCGCTCCAGGGGATTTCTCTGATGAGGCAGGCTTCCACGTGTTTGCATCCGCCGCAGCGGCTGGCCAGTGGTCCCCTCCTGGTGATGAGTTCTGACGGGCAGATTCCGCACAGGACGGCACAGTTGCGGCCCGCATTCTTCGCGCGATACAGAGCGATGTCGGCAACCGCGATGAGTTCCGATGCGGACACGGTTTCGTCGGGTATTGTCACCACGGCACCCACGCTCACTGTGACCTGCAGGCTCGTTCCACCGATGCAAATGGGCTCATTGGCAATCGCCAGGCGAATCCATTCAGCGCGGGGGGCAACTTCCGCTTCAGAACAATTGGGCAACGCAATGCAAAATTCTTCTCCGCCTTGGCGGCTGACCCAGTCATACGGACGGACGTTACTTTTGAGCCGGCGGCCAATTTCTGTCAGAACCTTGTCGCCCGCGGCATGACCCCAGGTATCGTTCACCATCTTGAATCGGTCTACGTCCAGTGCCAACAAACCTGTCGGTGAGTGAGTACGGACGCCGCGGCTCAGTTCCCTACCAAGCAGATCCTCGAAGGCCGCGCGATTGAACAGGCCGGTCAGCGGATCTTTGGTCGCCTGCAAGCGAAACTCTTCGCGGATAGCGATGAGATCGTCCTGCAAATTAATCATCCTATCGGCTACAGCAAGACGCGCCTTCAACTCGGGAGCATCGAATGGCTTTGCCAGGTAGTCGTCGGCGCCCGACTCCAATGCGTGCGCAACATCTTCCTTGTTGTTTCTCGCGGTGATCATCAGGACGTATGGGTAATAGTCAGGTTGATTATCGCGAAGACGGCGGCAGAGATCGACGCCGTTCATCGATGGCATTGACCAGTCGAGGAGGACCAACTTGGGGGAGTTCTTTTGGCAGAGAATTTGCCAGGCTTCCTGGCCGTCGGCCGCCGTAATGGTGTCATATCCCCACCGAGTCAGCCATCGCTGAACGATGGAACGAAGGACAGGATCGTCCTCGGCAAGAAGCACATGTGGCTGTCGAGACAAGACGGGATTTGAAAAACGTGCGGGCAAGTGGGCGCACCTCAGACTTATAATTCCCTCGGTAAGGGCACACTCGGGTATAGACCCTGCAACGATCTTGTAGGAATGGCCTGGATCCAATATGTGATATCCGTCACACCTTGATCGAGCGGGGGTTACGAACGGAATAACACCGGAAGGGAGCACAATTCGCTGCTGTCCAAAATGGCACAATAGCGCGCATCGGTGACGCCGTCTATATCTGTATGCGAAGGACATTGCCGCTGCGTGTTTTTGTCCGATATCGCATTGCTCAGAGCTATGCCTGCATATACTGGCGAGATGCCAGAGGACGACCCAGCCATCTCGGCCAGCAAGGCTGAGATGAGATTCGCGCCCGTCCGGTTGATTGCGGAAGCCGCCACCAACAGATCAGGTCTCGATAACTAAGACCGCGTGATGCTCGCCCGTCACGCCTGCGGCGAATTCAGCCATCAGAGGATGATGGCCTTCTTCGAGTTCAAGGCTGCGCAGATTGACGCCAGATTCGCAGACCGCAGTGAGCGCTCCTGCCGTAAATCCATGACGTCGAGTGAAATCAAACTCCATTCCGCTACGAGTCCGATACTCCCCGATCCCACAACTTCCTGTTTTGAGATAACCCTCGTCAGTAGTTACGTGGGTACCGATCTCACTACAGAAGCTATATCCCATCCCAACTTCCCTGCTCTTGAATAGGGGACGAGGAGATTCCCGTGACAACGCAATCGCTCGATCAAACCGTTACCGCCTTCGAAACCTCAACCGGTCGTCTGTCTTCGATCTTCGCCGCTTTTCGGCCCAGATTTTCCCGGGAAAGCGCCGGCAGCGTTGACGACGGGTTGGGAGCGATGCGCGGGTTAGCATTCGTCTTGCTTGCTGAGTACGTGATCGTAGTCATCGGTTTATCGTTTTTTGGATGGATCATCTGGCTCGCTCTGCGGTGATTATCGAACCACGCAGGAGCGGAAACGCTCCCACCGCATGGTTCTGACCAGGTAGGCTCACGAAAGTCCGATTCGCAAGAAGAAATTCACACTTCACGCACCGCACCCTCTGGGATGGCCATATTTCGGATTCGTGTAGCACCTTTCGAGGGCACAACGGGCCACATCTGACGAAAACACGCCGATTTGCCAAACAGGATACGGGGCTGCGGTGATTGGGGCCTGGAGCATCTACTGTGGAAATCGGGACTGGCGATCGATCAGCGCAGCCTTGTGTTCACAAGGAGATTATCTGCTCATGGCTAATCTCGCCGCAGCCATAGCGGACCAGCATCTCGTTGTCCCCATGTCGAGGGTTGATTTCTCAGTGGCAGCTTCGATAATCAACCGTGTGCTTTCGGTGAGGCTGCGTGATTAAAGATGCGGGATTATTTCTTCTCCTGTGAAGCTGCCAGGATACGGTACTTCCACTCGCCCAGCACCGCTGTACGCATCTGCTCCGTTGCGCCCATGTCTCGGCTTCCTCTTGTCGTCTGCTGCCGGCTTCGGTTTGTCTTTCAGTCCCGCCGACTCCGGCACCCGCGCGTCCTCTCCGTCACCAGCGGGAACAGCAGCCGCCGCAGATCGCGGATCGCGGTATCCTTGCCGGCGATCAGCTCAATCAGATATCTCAGACCCTTCCACCACCGCCTTCAGCTCGCGATAGGCTTCCTCCGGCGGCGACGGCCGCACCCGTCCAGCGGTGATTCCAGATCCTCGCGCGAGATTTCCAGCACTTCCACCGCGGGCTTCGTCACGAACCAGGTTCGATAAGGTCGCTTCAAAACGCCAGGATTTTCTTCACGGCCGTATCTGCGCAGGTGCCGCGCGTCTTCGGCAGCTTCACCCGTCCCGTACGCGCACTCCGAAACTGCTCGGACTGTCGCTCTAACGGAATGACTGAATCGGGAGCCGGCATCTTCCTCGATGCCATGGTTCAGTCGTCCTTCAGCGACTGACTCAACTTATCAGCGCAGGCACGCTCAAATCATGCACGCCTGCCGAAATGACACAATCAACCGAACGAGGCGTTCGTACCGAAATCTCGCCTCGTCAACTGCTCGGGCGACGCTTTCAGCACCTGGGCTGATTTTCGGCAGGATCCGAGAATACCCCCTCCCGCCAAAGGCTCCAAGGCCGCTCGCCGGTGGCGAGATCATAGAAGGGCTGCCAGCCCTTATCAGGACCCTGGGGATCGACCTCAGCAACCAGCGATGCGAAACACCCAATCAGGGGTCGATATTGGGATGTGGGCTACTCCGTCGTTCGGCTCGTCCAAGATGTCCAAGACCACAAGTAAGACAGCCGACCTGTAATGGAGCTTGCTCCTGCGCCTCCGTATCCATCGATCCATGAGGTGCGAAGCGATGACGGTACCAGGGCCCCAGTGGCCATTCTCGGCTCTTCCAGCATTTCGCTTTCAAGTAATTATCCACCGGTTCCCGGCTCGCCGGTCGTCAATATATCCCGAACCGTCGGGAAATTGGGTGAATATGACTGAATTGTCTATCACGCGGCAGGTCCGTCGTTCACGCCGATGTTGAATACCGGAACTCCGAGGCGCTCTATTAGAAGTTCCCGAACATCTGTCACAAGTCACCGACTGCTCCTCTGGCGAGCGGTCGAAAGTGGTCGATACGTAGTCCTTTGGAACGACCAGCGTACGCGGCAGAAGTGAGCAGCAAAGATAACGAAAGTCGAGGGAAGAAAGTCATTTCCTGATTTCCCCAACGCCGCCATTGGTTCGCAACAAAGCCCACGAGACATTGCTCTCCTCCCCGACACTGGATCGTGGAGAGAAGCTTCGCCTGGGACGCCTGATTCCGCCGTTTGGCCCGCGACTGCGAGCGGACGCGGCGGCTTAGCTCACGCAGGCTTGATCATCCGGCAATTCCGCAGGGGGGAGGATGCCAATTATCTTCACCCTCACGGTGGCCGTCTGTGGGTACAGCTCTTCGAATGCCTTGTCAATGGCTCTATTTTTGACCCGAGAGTTCCTCTTGTAGGTGATCCAGCTCGTTCGTATGCGAAGAGGAATAATTCCCGATCTTACGGACTGAACTACTGTTTCGGCCAGCAATGAAGGACAAGCTACATAAGGTAAGGACAAGGACAACAACGATCAAAGACTTCATGGAAACCTCGAATATCGGCCCGATGACATCTGCGAGCCGTCATGTTTACACGCTAAAGGTCGCTTGTCTTAATGCAACTTCTGGAAATGGTTACTCACCAGTACTTTCGTACCGGCTTATTCATTTGGGAATTGCAAAAACGTCAGTACTGCTTCCCTGCAGCCACGGGGATTGTCCCGCGACAAAACTTCGTGGTGTTCGCGCATTCGTATCTTTTGACGCACGTCCGGGTGAGTTGAAAGGTGTCGCTTACGGCATGCTCCGGGCCGGTGGACACTCGGATGTCCCCGCAAACGTGCTCGGTCACCGAAACGTCCGTAGGTGTGCATGAGCTCCAGCGAGGCAAGTGTTTAGGGGGCATGGTTTATGTGTCCCTCCTAATCTTCCTGACTGGTTTCTGGGTCACTCTGTGCTGAACATGCGGCATGGCGTGTCATCTCACGGCAGTGTCTGGACCCGATAGCGCATTCGAAGTCGCTCACTCGGTGCCCCCGAGGTTCAAAGAAGCCCTCGATCAGGCGCGGAAGGAATATGCGCGGATTACAAAGGAATTGAAGTCGTTACAGGTACAAAAGAGTTCCCTGGAATGGGACATTTTCCGCTACGAAGACGCGATTAGACGCCTTGGTGGTTCTGACGTCGACTGATCTACAAATCCACACTGTAGCCGGCATTGGCGTGGCTCGCTCCATTCTTCGGTCTGGGTGAGCACCCGGCGATATACTGCGATAAGCGCGACAAGGTGGAACCTCTGCTCGCGCCAGGAGAGATTACCCAGACCTCTCCAATCGACGTGCCAGGGCATATAGTCATACAAGCCGTCAAGCTCGGCAACAATCCTTTTCAGCTACGAGAGCAAGTCTTCGGTAGTAACAACGACGGCCCCGCACATTGCCTTGCGGGTGCAGCCAGGTAATTGCAGTGGCGATTTTTCCATCTCGCTCCCCGACTTCCACTCACAGGCCGGTTTGGCGACGACGACTTTCACTCCACTCTCCGCGAGATACACCGGGAATATCATCCCCCTTCTCATACCCGCCGATGAGTCCTCTGTATGGCGCGACCTGAAGGCCCAGGTTCATAGCCGTCGCCTGTCCATTTCTCAGCGGAGACAAGGCGCTGGGTGCGTGTCTGAGTAGGCACGGATCGACGTCAGAATTTGCTTGAAGAGGGCCGGGCGGTGGTGGGGATGGGGGCAAATGGCGAAGACGTATGCTTATGGATACAGCAGCCAGATCCGCACCTGCGCCGGACCCAGCTGATCGGGTGACCTGTGGAGTATTTTTCGTACTCAGCAACGATGTGGGTGTAGCGACGAATCGTGCGTTCGGAAACGTTGCGCAGCCGGAGATCTTCCTGCATGCGCTGGCGTAAGCGAGTCATGGACACCTCCTTCGGTGTCCATCAAGCTACCCAGCTGCCACCAATGCATACCCTGCCGCGTTCGCGGCTTAGTGCAAATCGCCGATGCACGCATCGAGAAGGTTCGAACGATTCCGAACGGTGAATGTTTCTTCGGTCAAAGTCAGGATTCGAACCCCGCGCGCGGTGCCACGCGGATCGGTGGCTTAGCGGCTCGGGCTGCCCCATTTCGAGGCATGCCCACGCGGCGCCTCCTCAGACGCCAGTCACTCCCGGACCAAATCCGCCGTGTAGACTTCCTCACAGACGCGCGAGTCGGCTTCCGCCTCGGGCGACGACGTTACAATAATGACGCTCACCCGATGGTGTCATTACATTTGATCGACAGGAATCCAAAGTAACCGTTGTCGGATATCAGTACGGCTTATAGCCTGAGATCGCTCGCTGATTCATTGCGGAACGGCAATCTGTCAAACCGCAAAAAAGCTCATTCTGGTTCTCTTTTCTTTATCTGCCTGGAGTTTCGAAATGGATTACTCGGGTAACCCATGCGCCCGATGGCATTCGCCAGTTCCCCGTGCTGTGACCGTCGATTCCAAACTTATCGGGGCGACACAGCCATCGCTCATCATGGCAACTGGCTTGAGACTATATGTTGTCAAGTTTTGTGACTTTTCACTCGCACACGGCCTGATGAGCGAGGTAATTGGGACTGAACTCATGTCGCAAATGGGATTGCCAGTTCCGGAATGGTCTCCGATTGAGTTCACGGCGACATTCATTGATGATCATCCGGAAATCTGGTACCGAAGCTCGACCGGAGGACGGGGGATACCACCGCGGCCAGGCATTCATTTTGGTTCACGACTGACGTTATCGGGCCATGGACATACCTATCAAATTATTCCGGGCGCGTGGGCTGATCGAGTCTCGAACCGTCGAGACTTTATCGGAGCACTCTTACTGGACCTGTGGACGAACAATTGTGATCGCCGCCAATGCTTATTTGTATCGGACAACCACTCCCCAGCGCTTCGTGCCGTATTCATCGACCATGACTGGATGTTTGGTGGGCACTTAATGAACGAGAAGACAGTTCCGCGGCGGTGTATGGCGGGCAATCCTCGCCTGTATGAAGGCGTATGGACAGAAGAGGTGATCGAGCACTGGAAAAATGTCATCGATTGCATTGACGGAGCGTGCCTTGATCGAATCTTCGCCCTCGTGCCTCAGGAGTGGGCTACGCCCTCCCAACTTCGCTTAGCACGACAGCAGCTGGCCAGTCGGAAGCGAAGACTCGGTACATGGATGACTGAAGCCACTCAGGTCCTCAAATCGGGGAGATTCACACCGCTGCCGAATCCACGCCCCGCCTTGTTATCGCATGACCACCTGTGGTTGCAATCCCCCAGTGAGGCTTAGCCACACTCGCGATGATGAGCCGTCGCCGGCCATCCGCGTTTTTCACTACCTCGGCGAGAAGTTGCGATCCAAGCATGCTGTCCCGAAACGGGACGCTTATGGCAGAATGGAGGCGGTTATTAGCGCTCTGGTTTGGTGCGTCCGATTGTGTAATCTGAGCGTCCAATTGTATTTGGTACGCCGATTTGCCGTTTCGTACACCGATGATGACTCAGGACCGATTGCAATTTGTACTGCTTCACTATTCCGCCGACTCAAAGCCTGGCGAGCGGGCCGGTTTTCCTCTTTTGGTCATTTTTGCTCCCGATGCATTGCAGATTGTGATTCACCCAGGCTGGCAACAAAGGGTTGAACTGGAGGATCGTGAGTACCTGACCCTCATGATGTCCGACTGGAGGCAGATGAGTGCCGACGAATGGCCGAGGCTTATGGAATCGTTATCGGAATTCTCCGTTGGTCCGCTGCAGACCGCTGATACGGGTGAGATCCAGTCGAAGTCTCTCTCCGATCTGATCCGCAAAATCTCCTCAAATGACTCACCGGGCAGTTGACCGTTAGAGAGACAGTCGCAACGGCGATTTCAAACTGGCGCAGATGGGAGCCGTTTCAGTGGGACCACGTTCGGTACGAAGCCGAAACCTTTCCGCGAGCGCGTCTCTTATTTCGTAACAAACCAACTATGAGCGTTACGGACCACAATTTCAGGACTGGCCCGATAACCGCTGATAGTGCCAGTCGCGCACGCCCGGCCAGGCGTCGAAAAGTTGCCCATCTCAGCTTTGTTATCTCTCTGCGATGCCGCGTTCCTCAGCGCATTGCGCTCCTCAATTCCAAGAAATCCAAGTGTCCGTCGGCACATCCACCCCTAAGAGCTCTCTAAGCCAGGGGATGGACTCTTGAGGTACATCATGGATGTAGAGGCTTTGAACTGAGTGTTTCAATTGTTGACCAGCCGGAGATGCCGGACGAAGCCGATGTCGGCCAAGGCAGCGTTGCTCTGGGCAATCAACGCGGGAATTTGCTCAGACCCGACGGGACGAGAGCAGATATCCTTGCAGGTAATCGCATTGGAGGTCATGCAGGCACATGGCCTGCGATTCAGTCTCAACGCCTTCTGCAACAACCGAGTGCCCCAAAGCGTGCGCCATGTTGATGATCGCCTCGCCGTGTCGGAGGTCGGCTTCATAAAGGAGCCGTCGATCTTGATCGTGGCAGACTGAAACTGGACTGAGTGTTGGTCTTCAATCGCGCCGGGCACACCTGCTGCACCTGTCAAGGCTGATGGTCCAGCCACCGGGAACGCCTGAACGGTACACACGAAGCGGGGCTGCGGACGTCCGAATCTCTTCTCCGCACCTGCAATCTCCAATGAACACTGATCCGATGCACCATTCAGACCTACCTGGCAGAAACGCAATTCCCCAGTAAATCCGCTGCGCCGCAGCGAATTTCAAGAAACTCCTAAACCAGAGGTACTCCTAAAGCGGCTCGAGGTTGCGAGGTGAGAGCATCACTTGGTCTGGCGAACATGAAAGGACACACCGTACTGCTATCATTCGCAGATTTCACGCGAAGCTTCCCGTGGGGGGACGCAGCACGGAGTCTGGCGGTTCCCTCGCGTGACTGAACAGCGGTACTGCCCAGATGCCAATTGGCCTTCACGGTCACGGCCCCCGGTCTTTCAGCATGAACAGAGCGCCAGTCGCAGTCCGGGCCACGTATTGGGCATCGTGTCTGAAGTGCGGCAATCTGTAACGCCCCCCTGTAATCTTAGAAATCTCTTAAATGATCCCCGGAGCCTCGGCTCCGGGGGTCATTTAAACCAAGCGGTTGGCATTGGTAGCGACCGGGAAATTGCCAGTAGCACGGCTGGTTGTGTTCTAATTCGGGAAGCGGCGAGATTGTGGAAGCTTCTGCGATGCCCGACGTGCTGTCAGAGTTCCCAAGAGAAATGGTGGAATACAGAAAGAAAGGCCTTGGAACGTCAGATGGCTGCAGCAGCGATCATCTTTGAGAGCTGGCCCCGTTCGTATCCTGTTACGGCTACAGCCTCCCACATGGTAGCTGCTATTTGAATCTCCCTTATATTGTATAAGTTATCCAAAGGCAGGTGGTCTATTGCGCGGCAGGAAAAAGTACCCGGGCGACCAATTTGATCGGAGTCGACTCCTGTCATCGATACGTGTACCGGAACCCGCACGAATAACCAGGATAGCCGCGCGGGCTTTCCACCGCCTCTTCTTTCCAGAAGCGAAATCTGCAACTTGTGTGTTATTGCGGTGGTAGTTTCTCCCGCAAGCAATGACCTGCCGGCGTTACTGAGAACCCCTCTTGTGTCATTACAATCGAGCTTGTGGTAACTGCGATGCTTATTGATGGAAGTGACCGATGAAATTACTTTCAGAGTAGGCGGGAATACCGCAGCATGATCGATTACCGTCAAGATTGTTCCGGCTCTTTCACGCTTTCATTCCGACGACCTTCTGCCTTGAGGCCATATGAATTGTCATAGCCACTATTTTGTTGGTGATTGCACTCAATCGCCTCGGGCCGTTATATTCTCCTCCACACTTAATGGATCTAGTCAACCTGCTGTTGTTATGGCGAGCGGCTTAAAGGAATATGTTGTCAAATTCCGCGACTTTACAGGACAATTTGGTCTGATGGGCGAGGTGATCGGCAATGAACTCATGGCGCATATGGGACTGCCTGTTCCAAAGTGGAGTCCGATTTATGTGTCCCAGGAGTTTATAGACAAGCATCCGAATATTTGGTATCGGAGCCGACCCGACTCGAAAGGTATTCGGCCAAAGGCGGGGCTGCATTTTGGCTCTCGCTTGACCCTCTCAGAGGGGTGTGCGCGCACTTGGACGCTGATTCCGCATCAGTGGATCGGTCACATCGCAAATCTCGAGGATCTCGCTGGCGCTTTACTTGTGGACCTGTGGGCGAATAACTGCGATCGGCGACAATATGTGGTTGTTACAGATGGTACGGGTGTGAAGCGGCTGGTCTTTATCGACAATGACGCGATGTTCGGTGGCTGGGCCGGAACGCAGAAAACTTGCCCGGGCTGTATCATCAGACATCAAGCCAATCTGTTCTCGGCCGCCTGGACCGAGCCGGTCATTCGGCATTGGCGGTCAGTGATCGATGGCATCAGCGACTCCTGTTTGGACAGAATCGTCTCTCTCGTACCAGAGGAGTGGAGGGATCCTTCCGCGCTCTCCTGGGCGAGAGGGCAACTGGATATTCGACGTCGGCAGCTAGATCTGCTTATCGAAGAGGTCACAATCTTTTTCAAGACCTGTCGGGTCGATCCTTGTGAACAACCGCGGGATGCGATGGAAGAGAACTGGCGGACGACTCTCTCCCGTTCCGTTTAGAGATCGTTTGCGAGGGTACGGGCGTACAAGGCCTACCAAAGGAACGTGCCTTGAGCAACCGTTGCTACGATGGGGTGAACAAGTGCGGCTCCTCGTAATTCAGGTGACTACACGATCTGAGTGTCGCCGCCCCTTCCTGAATCTGGAGGCACTTAAGCACTGGGTAGCGAAAATAAAAATACGGCTTTGCGGCCTCAAAGTCTAGGTCCAGATGGGCAAAAGCCAACTTTCGGGAACTTCCAGACCCCACTGCTTCTCTGACCTTCCTCTTTCGAGATCCGAAGCGTCATTTGAAGGCCTCGTAGATTCCCGGTTGATGGTAGTGGAGCACTCTTTGTCGGTTGGAAGCGTGGCGCTATAGGTAAAGCAGCCCCGGCAGATAGTGATGATCGCCCGAACGCCTGCGTGCACGGTGCCCGCGCGATTTGCAGATCCACTCCGCCCGCGGATCGGAAATCACATCGATGCTTCCCCGGAAGAGATTCGCCGGATGATCTCATTCAGCCGATCATGATCAATCGGGCCCGACTCGACTGCCTGCAAAGGGCCAACAGATAATTCCGACAGAGCTTCTTGCAGGCTCGGCAGCATGTCAGAACTTGTCTCTTGCCAGTCAGAAATCAAGAGATTTAGGTATTCGCGATCCTCTCGCTCCAGCTGCTCCCGCCAGGTTGGACTTATGACAATCTGAAGACCTGTTTTTGCAAAAACCACGACGAGCGGAAGGCCGACCCTCTCGCCGGGGTGCGCGTCCGGTGAATAGCGCAAGTATACGAAGGAAAGCTGATCTTCGGTCATGGCGGTGTGCGGCCCATTAAACTCATCGGCAAAGTATTGCGAGGACCCGTTCATGCGACGTGACTTTAGTCATCGAACGCCTCCATTTTGCCACATTTCGGCTCAAGGGTGTTCTCCCCGACAATTTCAGCTAATGGCTAGCCAAAAACGTTCCCCGGGCCAGGTGAAGTCTGCCCCTATAGCCGCCAGCCACTATCGAACAGTCTAAGCACACAAGGTGGCTGATTATTGGAACTCAACTCAGCGTGGTCGACGCGGGTGACGTAACGCACTGCGTGCTGGTTGACAATTGGATAGCCTAAACGGCATGCAGAAAGCGAAGACGTTTCCCTCGACTGCTAGAGAAGAAGGCACTAACGAACTCGAATCGACTCTATACACACTCGCGGCGACGCATGGACACGTCCATATTGCAGAAGAGCTACTGAACCGGGTAAGGCACATAGACGATCACGAAGACCACCTTGAGATCCTCGCAAATAACTTGCTCTTCCCCTTAAAGCGGGAGTTCGCACATATCACGCTGTCAGAATCTCATGCTGATCGAAGGACATCCCTGTGCCCTGCATGCGGCGTGCAACATCGGGGCCTGCTGTCTTCGCTGGTTTTTGTCTGTCGTTGTTGTGGCGAGATTCTCCGGCCACTCATCAACGGAAAGATTCGGGTGGCTCGCGATCGAGAACGCGACCGGTTAAAACATGTATCTCCAACCGGATATCGCTACCTAATGAACCTCCGGCGCACCATACGAAACCGAGCCGGACACGATCTCTCTACATCTGAACACTCTGCAACTTCTACGGCCCATATAGCGTCAGGCCACTCGTCACGCATAAATCATCCGTAGAACTGCTCCGCAGGGCAAGGGAAATCCACGTCCCGGAATCAATTCCTATGTGGAGTCCAGAACAGGCGCGGGGCGTAGTTTCCCTGTGGCTCTCGAAGATACTTTCGCAATGGCCGCCGCAGCCGGCTTAACCTGCCCCTGATTACTGTTTCTGCCCATCGAACCGGAGAGGTGCGCTTACCGCATCCGGCTCTCAGAGAAGATTCTTCAGCGTCAGCTTCGGCTTTGACACCGGTTCCGCATGATCGTTCATTGCAGCTACCCTCAGCGAGGCCGACGGTGCGGCGATCACAACCGCAACTATCGACATGGCGAAAAGCCTAAACCCTCAAGTGATTGCCGAGGATGCCGGCGCCGATCAGTTCGCAGAATCAGCTATTTCCTATTTCTCTGCATCTGGTCGATAATCATGTCAGCCACTTCGAAGGTCGGCACGCAATAGCTTCCCTCAGCCAGTAGCCTCTGAATCTGTATAACCTTGTTCAGCCTAAAGTCGGAATCCGATGCCGTCTGCGCTGCAAGACTTGATGCGGGGCTTAATGTCGCCTCGTCTTCACGCCTCTCCGAAAACTCTCTTGGATGGCTTGCCTTTCCTTCATTCTGGAGCCTTGTCAGTTCTTGGCTGGAGAAGACCTGCCGTGGTCCATCGAAGTTGTTGTTGACGTTCATGCACCCTCCTCTGTGTTATTCATCGGCGACGGCGTCTCTCAGAAACCCTGAGATCCACTCAATGGGTAGCTCTCAGTCAGCTTTGCCTGCGCTGCACGTGCGATTGACGACAGGTGTAGAGACTAGGCCTTTGTAGACGGCGCAATGGCGCCGAGATTCGGCTGTATGGACATTCATCATTCTAGTCAACGGGGGTCACGATATCGAATGTTCAGAGATAAGTCATCTGTTACTAAAGTGACTTTGCTCCGAAGACTCGAATGGGAAGTAGCGGCGACCAAAAACTGTACACCGTACCCCTCACGGATACAGATAGGAGACATGAGTTAAATCACTGTTTACGCGGTAAATCGTTTATTTCGGTAAGAGGATTCCGATTTCGATGTATTCGACGTAGAAGTCATCATACGGGTCAAGGGCCCGGAATGCCCCGCCCAACAGGTATTTGACCGAGGTGCGCCCGGTGGGGAACACCATCACCGCCAAACGCGGGCTGGCCGCAGCGTCAAAAGTGCTGTACTAGTGGACTGTCGCAGTGAAATCGTTAGTGGATGCGACGAGTTGGGTCTGAGTACTTCCACTGAACGGGTCTCGAGTTAGCCGAGTAAGCGTTGATGTAGCGGCGCAGCTTGCGGGCCAGGTCGGCGACGGAAGTGAAGACTCCGCGAGCGATAACCTCGCGCTCGATTTTGGCGAACCAGAGTTCGACCTGATTCAGCCACGAAGAATAGGTGGGCGCGAAGTGGAACCGAACGTGGGGATGCTGCTCCAGGAATTCGTCTGCCAGCGCCGTCTTGTGCGCCGAGAGGTTGTCGAGGATGATGTGGACCTGCTGTCCGGCCGGGCACAGGGCGATAACTTCCTTCAGAAAGTTCACGAAGTCCCGGCTGGTGTGGCGAGCAGTGGTTTTTCCATGCACCCGCCCCGGTGGAGGTTTCCAGCGCCGCATACAGGGAGAGCGTGCCATGCCGATAGTATTCGAAGCCGTGGCGCTCGGCCCTACCCGGCGAAAGCGGAAGAACCGGGTCGAGCCGGTCCAGGGCCTGGATCGCGGTCTTTTCATCCACGCAGAAAACAGCCGCATGCCGGGGCGGATTCAGATACAGACCGATGATGTCAGCCGCTTTGCTCTCGAAATCCGGATCGTCGCTGGCCATGTAGCGCTCCAGCCGATGCGGTTTCAGACCCGCTTCTTTCCAGACCCGGTGCACGGCATCCTTGCTGACGCCCAGTTCGGCGCCCAGCTTCCGGCAGCTCCAGTGCGTCGAGCCATCTTTCGGTTTTCTGCGCGTGGCCGAAAGGATCCGCGCCCGCAGCTTCGCGGTGAGCACCGAAGCCGGCTGCCCGGGATGGCTGGTATCCAGCCCATCCAGGCCCGCAGCCAGGAACCGCTGCATCCAGCGGATGATGGTTGGGGCGGTGGTCTTCAGACTGCGCTGAATCCTGCTGAACGATGCCCCCTCGGCCAGCATCAGGATCAAACGCGCACGGAACATGTATCCGGCAGGCAGTGATCGGGACTGGCCGATGCGGTTGAGCTCTTCATGCTGGCTGTCGGTGAGAACGATGGGATCGCTGATCACACCATCTTAGACGTACCTGCATCTACTAACATTATCTCTGCGACAGTCCACTAGTCGATCCGGCCGCCCACATTGATGCTCAGTTTCGGGTGTGGATGCAGTTCCAGCTCTCCAGGCAAAGCGCTCAGACGGGGATGCCGCCCGTCGTTCAGAAAGCGCAGCTTTCCCTGGTAGTAATTGCGCTGCAAAATGCGCAGGTCGTACTCGCCGGCGGCTCCGGCCACCATGCGGTGACGCCCCAGCTTTTGCCCGAGAACCGCTTCCAGGCCCATCAAGTCATCAAGCTGGCCAGAGCATCGTTTATCTGGAGGCCCCGGCCTGGGGCAGCATTCCCGCCGTAGGGGAAGCTGGGCCCAATAACGGTAGTCAACGCAATAGCCGCCAACGACGACGTCCGTGCCCTCACAAGTAATCCTTCCGGCCCAATGCGACGGCGCTGAGCGCTCACTCGGCGGCGGAGTTCTGTGTGCCTTGACAAGGTGCACTTTCCTCCCCGGTGCGAATCCGGGCCGGCAAACTCTCGCTCCCGCCGGAAACATTCGGGGCGGGTCAATAGGCGACAAATGACCTGAAGCACTTCGAGGTCCCCTGAAGAGATAAGTGGTCCATGCGGGCTGCAACGCGAGTGAATGTCGAGCGTCGGCTACGATTGATTGGACTCCGGCTCACAGCCGGCGCCACACTATTCCGGATGAGTAGAGCCCTTCTCCCTTGGAGGTTCTACCGAAACGGCTCATGGATGGGCAGCGATCGGTCCCCACGCCCACATTTCATTCGAGAGGCCGTGACCCACCGCTGGCGCGAATCCTTGCCCACGACGTCTCCTCCAGGTACGAATCTCTGGTTTGAGGACAGCTATTTTCATAATGCAATTGCCACCTCATCGTAAGGAATTGCTTTATCACGTCTGGAATGTCTACGTTTCGGGTGGTGGCGCAGCTCAGGTCGCTAGCCATGGCCCGGCAGACTGGGTCGGATAGTGTTGGCGTACGATCTGTCAATTGAACCACTGCCTTTTCGAATGTCTCTATCAGTTGAGTCGGATCCAAGCCGTAGATCAACGGCAGGCTCACTGAATAGATGAAGACATTGGAGGACTGTGATCCTGAGGCTCTGTTTTGTTGATCGCCGCTATATTGCGCCGATAACTTATGACCGCCACGCTCCAGGCCGCTTACGAGAACAGTTGCATAACCCCGCGCGTCAAGCGTCGTAGTCTGAACTACTTCGTGGTTGTCTAACAATGCCACTGTACCCGACGGTACACCTCCGCCGCGCGTCAAGACCCTTACTGTGATTGTTAGAGCACCGCTCTGACTCATAACATCAGGCGAATACGCCAATACCGTCTCGGTAGCTCTCCGAGCATTCCGCGTATCCGGACCCATAACGATGGGTGCCCTCATTTCGAATACCCGTGCCCAGTTAGGGGGAAACACCGGAATTGGTCCGGGGCCTGGAATCGGGAATCGCCGCGGCGGTGGCGGTGGATTATGAATTGGCTTCGGGCCGGGAGGTTGAGTCCTGACAGGAACTGGTCCGGGCTGGGGAGGTTGACCCGGCGGGATTGGTTCCCCCGGCCGGATGGGACGCGGCCTGTGAAACGGCGGCCTTGGTGGTATCGGAATCGGCTTCGGCGGCTTTGTCAGTATTATCTGAATCGTTAGCACGCCTACGCTTTGGGTTACGGAATAATTGCTCAGCCGACTGTTCGGGTCACTGAGGGTGGCACTGATTCCGAGTGGCGGTGTAGAGTATGTGCCTGGCGGTGTGGACATATCAGCATCCGAACCATATGTCGCCGTGATGTTATCGTCGTTGACTACCCCCACGATGCTTCCGGTAAAGGCAGGATTCGCGATTCCATACAGGCGGGTTGCGTCGTTTGGCGTCACGGTGAGAGGTGCCCTGTTCACTAGCAAGACTTGGGAGACAGGATTTGCTGCCGCATACGTTGTATTCCCAGCCTGCGATGCGACAACAACTATCGTTCCTGCGGCATTAATGAAAAGACTTGTACCGTCCAGAGTTGCTGGCCCTGTCACAGTATAGCTAACTGGAAGGCCAGACGAGGATTGCGCACTAAGGATGATAGGCCCGTTCCCGTAGGTCACCTGAGGAAATGCATTAAAGGTGATGCTCTGAGGTAACGGGGTCACACCGGGAAGGTCGATAGGCACGACATTCGAGACACTTGCACCGTAAGCTGAGGTCGAGTCTGGGCTCAGAGTCAGTTCAAAGTTGTGAATTCCTGTACCGGTTAGCGCGGCTACCTGAAATGATCCTGACGCACTAGTGCCAATTGAAAAGGACTTCATAGAGTTGCTCATTACATCGACACCCGCCAGCCCAGCAGGGGTTAGGCCGGGGGGATCCGGAGTGACTTGTCGAAGAGCCGCGCCTGTACTCCACGACTGGTATGTTCCAAACGTTCCCGTTCCCTCATTGAGCAGTAAACCCAAAGAGGAATTGTTCTGTAGTCCCGCTGAGACAGCCTCTCCAGTATTCGATACTATGATATCTGGTAGCCCATCGCCATTAATATCACTCAATCCGACCACAACGGGCCCTGCACCGACTGGCATGATCTGCTGTGTTGGGTAAATTCCGGGTTGATCAGCGTTTCCCCACATGATGCTAATTGTGCCGTCAGCCCAATTCGAAACCACGAGATCCGGAATTCCATCGCCATTTAAGTCTGCTACTGCGAGTGATGTTGGGCAGCGACCTGTGGCGAACACATTGGTTGGTATAAGGAATTGCCCGAGATGAGCGGGGTCGCCAGCCAAAATCCAGACCGTACCATCAACATAGTTCGCGATAGCGAGGTCGGGGACTCCATCACCATTCAGGTCTGCGACTGCAACGGCGACCGGCCCCTGTCCGGTCCGGAGCGTTTCCCCAGTTGTGAAGCTGCCAGGATCTTGCGGGTTTCCAAGCAGGATTGTCACAGAGGAATCGAGATAATTCAGGACTGCCAGGTCAGGCGAACCGTCGAAATCAAAATCCCCAATTGCCATTGCGACCGGTACAGAGCCTACTGGGATCACAGGTCCGATAACAGTAAACGTCCCTGGGTTCTCCGGATTTCCAAAAAAGATGTTGACAGTATTGTCACCTGAGTTTGCAACCGCGAGGTCCAGTAATCCGTCGCCGTTGAAATCCGCAGCGGCCAGTGCGGAGGGACATTTGCCCACTTTCAGCGTTTGCACGCTGTCCAAAGCGCCCGTCGCGGGATTTTTAGCAAAGACAGTTACACTATCGTCATCGAGATTAGCCGCAACGATTCCAATCGAACCATCGCCCCTGAAATCGGCAGACAATATTGCCGAAGGATTGTTCCCAACCTGGTAGGAACCGGTATTTGTCAGACCAAATAATGATGTAGACAGCGGCAGCTGTGAAACCGTAGTCGTTGAGGTAATGTCATTGAGTTGGAGATTACCTGTGAGCGATGTGGTGCCTTGAGCGGACGCCAGATAGGAGAAAAGGTATCCAGTGCCGGTGCTTTCCGCAGTCAGATCAATTTGGACCGGGATGAGACCCGTAACGGAAATCGAAACCGACTCTGAACTGCTGGTACTAACTGTCTCGGTGCCGTTGAATGTCGCAATCAGTTGGTGCGTCCCAGCAGGGAGCGCTACTTTTAGTGTCGCAGAACCAGTCGCGAACCCTTGAGCCGGTGTGACGCCGACGACTTGCGCCGTTCCGAGTACATACGGACCACTCGCGAACCTAACACTTCCTCCATCTATGGATCCCGTCGCACAAGTTACAGCGGCGGACAGCGTCACCAGCTGCCCCACGACCGCTGCGGCCGGCGACACGCTCAGTGCGACCGAGGACGGCACCCGCTGCCCTAACGCCAAAGATAATTCGCTCAAGAGGGCGAGGCACACTGCCGCTGCACATCGAGTCGCGTAACAGCCCGTTCGCATCCCGCTGATGCTCATTGCCGACCTCTTGCAGAACCTCAGGCGATCACGCCGATTTGCAGAACGGATTGCGCCTCAATGCCGAGCCGTGTCAGGTTCATCGGCCAAACGAACTGCACGTTGATAATCCTGCTTCGCGATAGCCTGATAACCCAGTGCCGCCGCAATGCGGCCGCGGAGAGCAAATCCCACCGCCACTTTGGGTGACAGTTCAATCGCACGACTGGCCTCGGTATAGGCTCTCGCGGTATTGCCGGCTTCCAAAAGAGCCATGGCGAGGGCTGCATGCGCGTCGAAGGATGCAGGAACTATCCGAACCGCAGATTCACAGTCGATCAAAGCCTCCCGGGGGGCGGCGTGTGTATCAACGACACATCGTTCAACCGCTGCGGCAGCATCCAACGGGTTCGTCTCAAGAACCGTGTCAAAAGCCCGCTTTGCGTCACCCCCGCGGCCTTGCAGAGCGTATGTGACGCCGAGAAGGCGTTGCAACGATAAGTTCCCTGGGTCGATCGCTACGGCAGATTTCAGTCGCGATCCTACTGCCGCCAGTTCACCTTCTTCGCTGGCCAACGAGGCGCTCTTGATCGCTTCAGACACCTCGGCACTACCGAGAGCTTCAGGAGGTACCGACGTCACGGCACGTGAACTCGCATCCTGATGCTCAGTAGGGACGCGTGCTCCTAAGGTGCTGTCGGCTCCATCACTTACCCCAAGATCGAGGGGTCTCAGATTGGCATCAAGAGCTGGCAATAGATGCAGAGTGCCCACCAACGACGATGCCGTCCATGGAACCTGGCTGCCATTGGAAGCTCGGATCACGTCGAGGCGCACCCGCTGGAACATCTCCTCGATGTCTAACTGAGATGATGTCATGTACTTCAGCAAAGACATCGTGAATAGGCCGTGGGCTTGGTTCGGATCATCGCTTGCGGTCGAACCCGGGCTCGTTCCAAATGCCAAGAAAGTTCCGGCTGACCCGCCTGTCCCAGACCAACCGCCGCGTGATGATCGATTACCAAGAAATGGATTATCTCGACAGGCGTCGAGAATAATTACCTGAGTTGTTGCCCCGCGAGCAGTAAATCGATCCAGAAGCGACGACAAGGCATAGGCACTATGCTTTGCCTCCTCCGGCGTGGTCACCACAAAATCAGTCGGCACCAGGAAGTTCTCGCCAGAGATCTGAAAGCCGTGACCGGCGTAATAGAAGATCACAATATCGCCCGGGTCAAGGCTGTCACTAAACTGATCCACCGAATGGAATAATGTCCTTCCATCAGCATCCAGCACCAGCGTTGCCGAGTACCCTACGGACCTTAGTGCCTCCGCAACCGAGGTCGCATCATTTCTGGCGTTCCGGAGGGCATTTCCCGGATAGCTGTCGTTCCCAATGACGAGGGCCCTACGAATTGGCTGCTTCTGGGCACCAGCCAACGCTGCGGCACAAAGGAAGATGAACATATACCATAGCTTCATTGGGGGTCATTCCGATCAGATTGGCTCTGGTGGTGCCTGCGTGTAGCTTCTCGATTGTTGTTCACTGATGCATCAAGCTTCTGTGCGAGCATTCTCAAGGATTCCGGAGTATGTGACCCGGACTGCTGCTTTCCAGCAGGCGTTGGAGGCCTTACTCCGTGGCTTCGCGATTGATCTGAATTCTCGCCGGCTCCAAGGAGCTCGAAGATATTGGGACCTTCCCCATCGCCAAGCCCATCGGCACCTTGCGCATCCGGTTGCCCCTGTTCGGTCCCCCTTGCTCGCTTCTGCTTGTGGAGGCTTCGGTCTGCGGCGGTCTCTCGTAGCCGCGACAACAGCATCCGCACTGATGGCATCCTCTCTGCCATGGAGGAGGCCATGGAGTCATTGCGAGCAGCAGTTGGCAGGCCAGGTAAAGTGCCAGCGCCTGCTGGCGCGGCAATCTGAGCTCCAATGGCTTCGTTTTGCAACGCTCTCCTCAGGAGTCGGATTTCGATGTCCGAGTTCTGCGAGGTTGTTTCGCTGGTAATTGTCCTCTGTATCGTGCCATCGCTATGGGCCTCACATGGCACAAGATAGAAGAGGTTGTCGACGTCACCCGGAAGAGGTACGTAGCCGCCTCTGTAGGTTAGTGTTCTTTCCGTGATTTGGAACGCCTCATTCGGCGCCAATTCCAAACCATTCCGGAAGTCGCGAATGGGTTGACCAGATACTGGAGCGGCGGTCAGGGTAAATGTAGAGTTTTTTCCGTCTATCGGTCCCTGGGGAATATCGGAGACCGAACGTAGCGATCCCACGCAGCTGTTGCCCGGTGAGCCGCTCCCGGCAGGTTGGGCAGGCGCCGTTGCGTCGCAAACAATGGCGATTACCAGGAAAACTATTGTGGATTTCATACCCTGCCTGTCCTTTCTGTTCCCCGCTACTTGCTGGGCGAAGTCAGCGATAGCAAATCCTTAGAGCTGTCCCCACGATGACCATCGAACCTGTCGATCGAACCTATCCACGAGGACCTCGCGATCCCGTCCGGGTAGCAACTGGAGCGTCCTTTCGAAATTGTCAGGAATTACCACCGCACGACGGAATTGAATTCGCCGTGTCGAAATCGATGGTTTTAGGGCGGCGGTTGCGTCTGCTACAAATTCGGCCGCTGCATCGCGGGCATTAAGAGCTGCATCCGATGAACGCAGAGAACGTGATTTGGAACGGGCACCTTCGCTCTCTATGGAATCCAGAAAACGGTTGTATGCGTCGCGAGCGTTATCGTAGCTTTCTTCTGCCTGCTGGTATGCCGGATCGGAAGGGTCGATGTTGGTTTTCACATCCCGGACAAATTGTTCGACCAGGCCTCGGTCCTCCTGGAGATCAGATAGCCCGGTCTGAAGCAAGGAGATTACCTGAGCATCTTCTTGGCTGCTCGGACATCCCGTAGGGCCGAGGAATATCAACGCAGCAATTGCTGGGATGATATACGAGGTCATACACGCTTGTTGAATACTCATGATTGCCTTCTCCAGGTCCGCGCGAAACGGCAGGACTAGCCGGAATTATCGTCCCCGATCTCGTCATCAATGACTGAGAGATGCAGCAATGCCGCCGGCATGTACCGAATTGGGCTTTTCATCTCGAGGCAGAGCTAATTTGGAAAGTGATGTGATCAAATCTGTGATCGTAGGCACATACCACTTAGATCTCGTGCTCCTGCAGCTGAGATACGCGCTCCAGGGAAGCCTCTTCACGGAGGATGACCTACGCAGTGGCTGATATTGATCATGCGAACGAGCTTGGCAAATTGGATGCGCAGGATTCCTTCCTGCACGAGCGGCCTCCAAGTCCGTGCTCCCGATTCGCTGACGCGGAATAGCTACCCGCAAATATCTGCGGATGATCCGTTTGATAATGCAAGAGCGAAAAAGACCAGCTGATGCTCCTACCAGGAGATAGTAGCAGCGGTCGTATTCCGCACTGCTTCATCGCTGTTCTGCGAGCGATCGGGATCAACCTGTCATCGCAGGCATGTCGTCAGGGAACGGCCGCCGCCGCTTGGTTCTTGAGTGAAACTAATAACCTTCCGGGATGATCATGGTCGCCGGGTGTAGGCATTGTCAGTCAGCAGCGTGATTACCGGGGCGCTGCTCGACGGCTGCAGCATCAAGCCTGCCATGCCCGGTCGACAAGTTGGGGCTATCGCCCGCGGCCATAGAGTAGCTGAACCAGGCACCTGTTCGCAAAAACCAACATCCTGTATTGCGTCTTGGAATGGAACAAGTCCAGCAACAAGCTGACGGAAGACATGTGGGTGTTGCGGACCGCGCGGGCGGGGGAATTCTGGGCAGATTGCTGCGGGAGTGGCCGATTGAGTAAGCTGTCAAGCCACATCTTGCAGAGGTCAATAGAGACAGTCCGTAGCCTATTAGATTCACAGGTGCTGGCGCTCCAGGGTTACTCTCCATATCGACTGAAACCAGGCGGTTGCTCACCGGCATCAGGAAGTGTCTCGGGGTTGATCCCAATTTGGAACGATTTCCCAAGAGAGGAAACCGTGAAGCATTTAGAACGCGAGAAGACCACGAAGCGCTATTGGGAAGACGGGGTACAGCAGCTAGACTGTCCGCGCGTATTCCTCTGGGCATCGGGCTAGCGTAGCTGTCCCTTTACCCGGAAAGGCGTCGAAAATGCTATTTTGCCTGGTCTCGATATTCGCAACGAACTGGTTGGGAAGGTACCCGGTCAAAAGTGGCCGGCGGAGGTTGGCATTCCTGATATTGTGCGGAGCCCCTTTCTGCGTTTTGACGGCGCAAATCGCGAGCACCGCGGTGCAGGGTACTATTTATCGCGCAGATGGGACGACGGCGAGCGGAACCGTTAATATCACCTGGTCGGCGTTCACCACGCCGCAAAAACAGGCCATAGCTGCCGGAAGTTTAACCACTACGATTGGTAGCAACGGTAATCTGAGTGTTAATCTCGTGCCGAATGCCGGAGCATCCCCTGCTGGGAGCTACTACACGACCGTATACCACCTCAACGATGGCACCGTTGAGCAGGAATACTGGGTGGTGCCCGCGTCGGCTACGGCCTCAATTGCCTCGGTACGGGCACAGTTGGAACCCTCAACGGTCGCAGTACAGACGGTGACAGCGGCTTACGTCAACAGCGCCGTCGCGTCGATCAGCGCGTCAGTTCTGCCTCTCTCGGGCGGGAACGTGGCCGGCACAGTATCGACCCAGGCCAGCCAGAACAAGCAGCCGCGTGTGGATGTTACTCATCCCGATTTCGGGACAGCGGCCAACTGCGCGAATGCCGCTGATCCGACGGGGAACAGCGATTCGACCTGCGCCATCAATGCCGCCATTACGTTTCTGCTGAGCCAGAAGAACAGCGGCCAATACCCCGCGCTCTATATACCAAGGGGGACCTTCAAGGTAAACGGAACGATCCGGGTCCCCACTTTCGTCAACATCATTGGCGATGGCCCGCAGTCAAGCATCCTGCAGGAAACAAATGCCACAGCGAAT